>Ga0302324_100001039_pt1 | contig 68956 bp, 74 predicted proteins | sample Palsa_T0_1_FD_201949 | JGI IMG/M metagenome (GOLD analysis project Ga0302324, IMG submission 201949) | Peat permafrost microbial communities from Stordalen Mire near Abisko, Sweden - Palsa_T0_1 | ecosystem: Environmental > Terrestrial > Soil > Palsa > Peat permafrost | place: Sweden: Abisko...
TTGCGCATCGGTTAGGCGAGAGTTGGCACGCACAAGTGTGCCTCTCGTCAAACGTGCTTCACAAAGACGCCATTATTCGGGCTGAAGCATGCGAAGCGGCGTTTCAGGCTGCTCTGAAACGCCGCTTCGCCAAAATCACGCCAGATCGAAACGATCGAGATTCATCACTTTGGTCCACGCGGCGACGAAGTCGTGCACGAATTTCTCTTTCGAGTCCGCCGACGCATAGACTTCCGCGAGCGCCCGCAGCTGGGCGTGCGAACCGAAGATCAGGTCGACGCGCGTGCCGGTCCATTTGACTGCGTTCGTCTTGCGGTCGCGCCCTTCATACGCGCCGTTCGAGCCCGGCTGCCATTGCGTGCGCATGTCGAGAAGGTTGACGAAGAAGTCGTTGGAGAGCGTTCCCGGCTTCGCGGTGAAGACGCCATGCTTGGACTGTCCGGCGTTCGCGCCCAAGACGCGCAGGCCGCCTACGAGAACCGTCATCTCGGGCGCCGTGAGCGTCAGCAATTGCGCCCGATCCACCAAAGCTTCTTCCGGCGCCATGAGCTGCTCGCCGCGATGGTAGTTGCGGAAACCATCGGCTGTCGGTTCCAGCGGCGCGAAGGAATGCGCGTCGGTCTGTTCCGGCGACGCATCCATGCGCCCGGGCGTGAAGGGCACCGTCACATTGTGGCCGGCGTCTTTCGCCGCCTGCTCGATCGCGGCGCCACCGCCGAGCACGATCAAATCGGCCAGCGAGACCTTCTTGCCACCGGTCGCCGATGCGTTGAATTCCTTCCGGATCGCTTCGAACTTTGAGAGCACCTTCGCAAGTTGAGCGGGCTGGTTGACGTCCCAATCCTTCTGCGGCGCCAAGCGGATGCGTGCGCCATTCGCGCCGCCGCGCTTGTCGGAGCCGCGGAATGTCGAGGCCGAAGCCCAGGCGGTTGAGACCAGTTCGGAGATCGAGAGGCCGGAGGCGAGGATTTTCGCCTTGAGCGTCGCTATGTCCTGCGCGTCGACGAGCTTGTGATCGACCGCGGGAACGGGGTCCTGCCAGATCAGAATTTCCTTCGGCACGAGCGGACCCAGATAGCGCGCGATTGGACCCATGTCGCGATGCGTGAGCTTGAACCAGGCGCGGGCAAAGGCGTCCGCAAATTGCTCCGGATGTTCGTAGAAGCGGCGCGAAATTTTCTCGTAAGCCGGATCGAAGCGCAGCGAGAGATCCGTCGTCAGCATGGTGGGCACATGCTTCTTCGATTTGTCGAAGGCGTCCGGAATCGTGGCCGCAGCGCCCTTTGCTTTCCACTGCTGCGCGCCGGCGGGGCTCTTCGTCAGTTCCCATTCATTGTTGAACAGATTGTCGAAGAAATGATTGCTCCATTTGGTCGGCGTCTGCGACCACGTGACTTCCGGGCCGCCGGTGATGGCGTCCGCGCCGCAACCCGCGCCGTGTCTGCTTTTCCAGCCAAGGCCCTGATCCTCGATGCTGGCGCCTTCGGGCTCCGGGCCGATCAGCGACGGATCGCCGGCCCCATGGGCCTTACCGAAGGTGTGGCCGCCGGCGATGAGGGCCACGGTCTCTTCGTCGTCCATCGCCATGCGCGCGAAGGTTTCGCGAATGTCGCGCGCCGCAGCGAGCGGGTCGGGATTGCCGTTCGGTCCTTCTGGATTGACGTAAATCAAGCCCATCTGCACCGCGCCCAGCGGCTTCTGCAGTTCGCGTTCGCCGCTGTAGCGTTCGTCGCCCAGCCAAGTGCCTTCGGGACCCCAATAGAGTTCTTCGGGCTCCCACACATCGGCGCGGCCACCGCCGAAGCCGAAGGTTTTGAAGCCCATCGATTCCAGTGCGACATTGCCGGCGAGGATCATCAGGTCGGCCCAGGAGATGCCGTTGCCGTATTTCTGCTTGATCGGCCACAGGAGCCGGCGCGCCTTGTCGAGGTTCGCATTATCCGGCCAGCTGTTGAGGGGTGCAAAGCGCTGCTGCCCGGCGCCCGCACCGCCGCGGCCGTCGGTAATGCGGTAGGTGCCCGCGCTGTGCCACGCCATGCGGATGAACAAGCCGCCGTAATGGCCGAAATCGGCAGGCCACCACTCCTGCGAGTCGGTCATCAGCGCATGAAGGTCTTTCCTCAGGGCCTCAAGGTCGAGTTTCTTGAATGCCTCGGCATAGCTAAAACCCGTGCCCATCGGATCGGACTGGGGAGAGTTCCGGTGCAGACCATTGAGGTTCAGCTGGTTCGGCCACCAGTCACGGTTCGACCTCGCCTTGCGAGACACCGGGCACTTGCTTTCGCTTTCCATGGCAACTCCCTTTCTATCTGAACGTTTTCAATCTGCCTCGATCCATCGACGCGGCGGCCTGAAGCGACCCGGGCGATTGGCCGTCGCTACCTAGAACCATTCTAATATAAAGGAAAGAGGGTTCAGTCGATTTTTTTCGGTTGAGCCCGGTGGTCCCGCCAAGCTGCACGGAAGTCAGAGCATCGCCGCCAACTCGCCGAAGGCCTGCCGCAGCTCGCCCAAGTGGGCGGCGAACTCCAGCGCCGGCTCGACCTCGCCTGTGTTGGCTTCGATACGCGCGCGCGGTAGCCGGAACGCCGGCATCGTGGGCACCGGCTTCATCCCCAGCCCTTCGAGTACCTGTCTTAGCTGTGCCGCGCACTGCGTGCCGCCATGGCCGCCATAGGTGACGATCATGGCGGGCTTTTCCGACCATTCTTTGTGGACGTGATCCAGTGCATTCTTGAGCGGCGCGGGGTAGCCCCAATTGTATTGCGGCGTGACAAATATGAAGGCGTCGCCCTCGGCCACTTTCCGGCTCCAGGCCTGTGTGTGTGCGAAGATGTAATCGCCGGCCGCCGGCACGCCCGGCTCGTCATCCATGGGCAGCGGCCAGTCCTTGAGGTCTACGATCTCGAACGTGCCGGGGACGCTCTCACGGCCGATTTGTGCCACCCAGTGTGCGATCTGCGGGCCAATGCGCCGCGCGCGCATGCTGCCCACGATGACGAGGATGCGAGGTGTGTGTATCATGCACGCAATCTAGGATTTCGACGGAGCGGCGTAAAGATTGCAAAATACACACAATGAGGACGCGCTGGCGGCGGCACTCCTCGATCTTGTGAGCTTCTTGAACAGTCCGCAGCGCGACGGCGACCTGCTGCGCGCAGCGGGGGTGAGCCTCGACCGCGCGCTGTTTCCGCTCCTCGTCCGGCTCGGCATGCAGGGGCCGCTCGGCGTGGCGGAACTCGCCGATCAGGTCGGGCGCGACCACACGACGGTGAGTCGCCAGCTCGCGAAGCTGGAGGAACTAAGACTCGTCGCCAGACCGGAGAACCGCGGGGACCGGCGCCTGCGTGCGGCTCAATTGACGCGCGACGGCAGGAAGATCTTTCATGCCATCACGCGCGCGCGCAGGCGAGCGCTCTCGAAAGCGCTGGCCGGCTGGAGCGACGCGGACTGCAAGGCGCTGTCCTCTCTCACCCGCCGCTTCGCCGATGGGCTGATCGCTGTGCCGGTCCGGCTTCAGCGTTCATAAGCGCCGAGGTCGATCGAACCGTTCCTCACGCGAACAGCGCCCGCGAAATCATCGGCGCCGACAATGCTCTCGTCGAGCACCTCACCCGCGCCGATCGCCGGCGACGTTTTGGCAATGTCGAGGTCGGGCGGCGTGCCGAGATCGAGGAATTGCGGATCGGAGAAAGGCGGCGAGTGTTTGTCGAGGCCCGTGCCTGTGCGGTATTTGTCGTAGCCGATATAGCGCTTTTTCTGCCACACAAATATGGCTTTGTCGGCGCCGACTTTTGAAAAATAAAGATTGTAGTCGAGCGCGGCGGGATCCGGCGTGCTGGTCGTGAAATCGTTGACGAGCAGACCCTGATCGCCGGCATAGAGGATATTGTTCAGGAAGCGGTTGTGTGTGGCGTGGAACTGAATCTGGAACTCGCCGCTGCCGGTCTTCTTGGTGTCGTTGCCGTAGAGCGTGTTGTTGGCGACGATGCAATGGTCGGTGCCGCCGCGAACAGCGCCGTAACCGCCGATCGAAATGCCCGCGCTGTTTCCCGCATAGACTACATTGTTGCGCGCGATTACTTCGCTCGTCACATGCCCCTTGTGCTCGCTCGCCAGTTCGATGCCGAGATCGGCATTGTGCACGAGGTTCTGTTCGATGACGAGGTTTCTGCCGCCGTCCACATAAATGCCGTCGGACGCGTATTGTTTGCCATAGTCCGGATTGCCGTAGGAGGTGATGTTGTAGACGATGTTGCCCCTGATCTCGCCGTCGCGGGCCTGATCGTAGGCCGGGTCCGGTGAAACCCGCTCGAAGCCGATGGCGCCGATGGCAATGTTGTCGTCGTCATGCACGACATTGCTCACCACGGCGAAATTCTTGACATTGCCGTCGAGCGACAGCGTTTCGCTGCAACCAGTCTTGAGACGAAAGATTTCGTTGCCGCTGATCGCAAGGCCTTCGATGGCCGCAGGCGCTTTCGTGCCGTAAACGGTGAGGCCGAACGCATCGGAGCCGCATTGCCGAGGATTCGTCTTCGCATTGGTCTCGATGTTGTGGATGCTGTTGTTCACAATCTGAACACCCTGGCCCGCGCCCAGCACATAGATCCCGATCGGCACCTTGTTTCGGCTAGTGGTCGTATAGTTGCGCAGCTCGAAGCCTGAGACGATCACATAGCTCACGTCCTGAAGTGTGAAGAGGCCGTATTGACCTTGCGGGATATCGAGACCCGTGCCGTCGAGCGTGGCGATTTCGCCGGGATAGCTCGCAAAGGAAATATAGCCTTTCGTCGTGTCGCCCGAGATGTGAAAGCCGACATGCTCATGGTAGACGCCGCCACGGACCAGCACGGTATCGCCGGCTGCCGCGGTGTCTGCGGCATGCTGCACGGTCGCCCAGGGCGCATCGATCGTGCCCGGGTTGGAGTCCTGGCCGTTCGTGGCCACGTAATAGGTTGTGCCCGACGGCAACTGCGTCATGAGCGTCACCGATGCCGTGGCAGAAGCTGCGCGATCAGCTCTGGCAACAGCGGTGACAGTAACGAGCGCCGGGTCGGGCAGGCGTTGCGGCGGTGTGTAGAGTCCGGATGAGGAGATGATGCCGGCATTCGGTGTGCCGCCATTCGCATTGTTCACCTGCCAGATCACGCGCTGGTCTCCGCTGCCCGAAACGGCGGCGCTGAATTGCAAAGTCTGCCCACCCGCCAGTTGTGCATAGCCGGGTGTGATGGCGACGGAGATCGCGGCCTCAGCGCCGGCCACCCACACAAGGCAGGCCAGCCAAACGGCTGTGGCAGCTATTTTTCCGAATCGAGGCCAGGCGAACATTGCGATCCTCCGCCGGTCGTCGTCATCAGGATGAAGGCGCCGTCCAGGGCGGGGTTTTCTGTTCCGCGGCTTTATAGCCAAGCCGCGCAGACATGCGCGCCCGGTAATCCGCTATTTCCGGCTCGAATTTTTCCGCCAGGCCGAGACGACCGGCCATATCCAACGCATAGATCACGGAGATGTCGGCGGCGGAGAATCTGTCGCCCGCCATCATGGGCGCCGATGCCAGCCTTTGGGAGACCAACTGCAGGCGATTGAAGAAAAACCGTTCAGCCATTTGCGCGCCAAAATTCTGCCGTTCGGCTTCGGGGGCGAAAAATCGGCTTGCCACGATCACGTTGAGATAGGCCGCCAAGCCCGCCTCGCCCAGGTGCAGAAATTGCTGATAGGCCGGAAATGAGGGATCGGCCGCCGCAGGCGCCAGACGTCCGTCATCGTATTTCGCGATGAGATACTCCAGGATCGCGATGGATTCGACCATCACTACGCCATCGTCGTCGAACGCGGGCAGGAAGCCCGCTGGGTTGCATTTGATAAACGCCTCGTCGAGCGGCCGCTTCCGCAGATCCACCGCGTGCAGCCGGTAATCCAGCCCCAGCTCTTCCAGTGCCCAGAGCACCCGGAACGAACGCGAGGGCCCGCCACCATAAATCGTGATCATCCCTGTCCTCCCGGCGAAACGATTCATTCTAATGCTGTTTCGCGTCGCTTGCCGAGTCGCGCGCGGTTCCGGCGCGACATTGCTCAAAATTTCGGTTCGGTGCCCGAAATCGCCAATACGCCGTCCGAGTCTAGCTGCACGCACCAGTTTCCGCGGATTGTCCGGACTCGGACCCGATTGCTTCAGGTCCCGATCGAGGCCGCGAGAAACCTCTCAAGCTCCTGCAGCACACGGAGCCGCGTCTGCTCCAGCGAGAGATAGTGATCGTCGCCATCGATCCGGACGAACTGGACCTTCTTTCCCGCTTTCCGCAGCGCGGCCTCCATCATCTCGCTCTGCTCGATCGGTACCGTGACATCCAGTTCCGAATGCAGCAGCAGAACGGGTGCCGTGACCCGGTCCGCATGCAGCGCGGGAGACGCGGCATCCAGTTGGGCGGTGTCGGCATCGGCGTCTCCTATCCGGGTCATCCAGAAATCTTCCGCATTGCTGCCGAATTTCTTTCTCGCATAGGAGAGCATGTTTTGCAGGTTCGATGGCCCGGCAAGGCTCGCCACGCAGGCATACAATTCCGGCGTCAAGGTTGCACCCGCGAGCGCCGCATAACCCCCGTAGCTCGCTCCGAAAATGCAGATCCGCTTTGGATCGGCGATGCCGTCGGCGATGATTTTTTTCACGCCGTCCGAAATATCGTCCTGCATCTTGAGGCCCCATTGATGCAGACCTGCCTTCGTGAATGCGCGGCCAAACCCTCGCGAGCCGCGAAATTCAGGCTGCAAAACGGCATAGCCGCGATTGGCGAGAAACTGTCTGATAAAATCGAAGCCCATGTCGTCGCGTGCGTCGGGACCGCCATGCGGCATCACGACAAAGGGAAGGTTTCGCGGCTGACGGCCAGGCGGCAGAGTCAGATAGGCCGGGATGCGCAATCCGTCACGCGCCGTATAGGCATAGGGCTTCACCTCGCCCAACTCGCTCTCGTTCAAATCCGGATAGCTTGCCACGATGGCAGTCGCCCGATGCGTGGTGTGGTCGAACAGGTAGTAACTTGCAGGCGTTCGCGGTCCCACCGCCACAACGATCGCCTTGTCGCCCGCAAGGTCGGTCGAATCCGCATGCACCGAAAGGCCGGGAAATGCCTGTTCCAGTCCTTTTTGCAGCGCTTCGCGCTTGGGATCGAAATAATGGAACACGGGCATGTCCTCATCGACCGCGTAACCGATGATCTTTCGCGTCCACTGGTCCTCCAAAGTGTCCGCGACATCGTAGTTCGGATCCTGGAACAGCTTTGTCTCCGCGCCATCGGCGATATCGATCCGGTGAACCGAAACAGTTCCCGCATCGTCGGGCGCGAGCCGGATGAATGCACGTGAGTCCTCCGAAACGCCCGCCACGCTGTCGCCCTGGTCGATTGTGACGTCATAGCTCCCAAGTGCGCGCCACGTGTCGTTTTCCAGCACTCTCAGTGTATCGTGCCAAACGAGGGTGTCGGATTTGTCGTCGCGCGTTCTGTCGAGGCTTGCGAGGACCCTGCCATGACCGTCCAGAAACCATCTGGCCGCGATCTCATGTTCCGGGCCAGATGGTTTTTTCATAAAAAGATGGCGGCTGCTCCCGTCGCGAATGTTGTTGCGATACAGGAAATTCCCGGAGGATGCATATACCATGTTCGGGTCGTCGAGATCGATGTCCTCGATGTTCCCCAGAAAGGACAGTCTGGCCAGACTGTTGTCATTGAGCGATACCGAAGTTACGGCTCCAAAAGGACGCAGGTCATCAAACAGGCCGATTTTGACGTTTTTATTGTCGTAGACGAGCAGCACATCGTTTTTCACCCATTTCAATCCGACTGCGATCCAGCTGTCCGACGTAACGATTTGGGGCGGATCCTGCGGCGCGTCGACCTTGTAGATCGCAACGGACGGGCGTCCGTCGATTCCGCGGATCAGCGCGAAACGCGATCCGTCGGGAGATATCTGGGGAGGCTCAGCCGGCAACACCGCAAAAGCTGCGACTGGCGGTTTCGTCTGCGCCAGTGCGGCGAATGGTGCACCAAAAAACATTGCCGCGACAACGCATGCGGCCATCTTTACGCGGATCATGATCGCCGACACCCAATAAGCCGACACTTCCCGGCTGGCCGTCTGATCACGCCGCCGCCGCGGAACCTAGCACGGACGAATGCGCATCAGAAGTGCCGCCGCCGCGCAAACTTGAAATCTGCCCGGGCCGCATCAATGTGGTGAGGGCCGTGAGCCCGAATCGCAACTTGAACCAAAATTCCGACAATCAAGTCTGCTTCGATTTTTTTTGATAAGGAATTCACTACAGCCTACCGTCCGTCACCCGGAAGACCCCTGGATCGCGTCCCGCCTCACGGCGACGCGGTGCTGAGCGGCCGTGCACTGCTGACAAAGATCGGATTGGAATTCTCATGTCGCGATTGTCACAAGTCACCGATTTCATCCAACAGAATGGGCTGCGGATCGCTACGGAAGTCGTCGTCAATCTCGCGCTCCCTTATGCGATCTTCGATCTGACGCAGCCGCATATTGGCGAAGTTCGCGCGCTCCTCGCCGCCTCGGCGCCTCCCATGCTGTGGAGCATCGTCGAATTCGCCCGCAATCGCCGGATCGATGCGGTGTCCGTGTTGGCGCTGCTCGGCATCGGTCTTTCGCTGGTTGCCTTCATCGGCACAGGTTCGGTGCGGTTGCTGCAATTGCGGGAGAGGCTGGTGAGCATCTTGATCGCGGCAATCTTCCTTGGTTCGGCGGCGATCGGGCGGCCGGTGATCTATGAGCTTGCGAAAGCCGGTCTCGCGCGCGCCAACAATCATGCGGAGCTCGCCAGGTTCGAGACGCTTCGCAACGACGTCTTTTTCCGGAATTCCATGACGATCATGACCTTGGTATGGGGCTTCGGTCTTTTGTTCGACGCCGTTTTCTCCATTGTTCTTGTTTTCGCTGTGCCCATACGAACCTATCTGATCCTCAGTCCTGTTCTCGGTTACGCGACGTTGGGTTCTCTCGTGCTTTGGAATATCTGGTTCGCCAGAAAACGGCGCCGCGAAGGCGACGCCAGAAGGGCTGCGGCAGCGCTCGCAAATGCCGGCGCGACGAGCCAGAGCTAAGCGTAGAATTCAGGGGCAGAGCACGAAAGGGTCAAAGCGGGACCGAACGAGCCGAACATGTACGTAAGGCCTGATACGACAACTATACGGCAGTCGTTCATTCAGCATTCAGAAAAAAATCTCTAACAAGACACTCCGGTGGGGCGTCATGTAGGAGGTCTGATGCGATTCATCGACGATGAACGAAACAAAAAATATGACGATGCCTATGCCAACCTGCTGGCTCTCGCATTCATTCCGAGTTTGCCTGCCATGATGGTCGTGGCCATATCGAGTTCGATCTTGGTTGCCTGCCGCTTTGTCTGGCGGTTCTTTCACTAATGCAAGGCGGTCGACATTGTTCAACGGTTCGACATCGAGGCCGTCTTAAGCCCGCGCGACAAACCAACACAGAGCGGCAAGGGGCAAGAACAATGAAATGTAAGCGAGCATGATTGCCGCCTTTATTGGAGACCCGCTTTACACCCAACAAGGGAACTCCGTGTGGCCCGGCAAGTTCCCTTCGATACAGGAAGCATGCGCGCTCGTTTTGCCCCCTGGAGAAGGTTGAGCAAAATTGATCAGACTCCCGGGCCGCTTGTGCGTTCCAATGGCGAAGGACTTCTGCAGCGACGGGGAATTCTTTCAGCTGGGCGCAGCTGCCGACGCATGATTTCGACGTGCCAATCGAGGAAAAATATTGAGCCAGTACGCACAGCTGATTTCCCTTGCGACCGCTGTTCCGGAGCATGTCCTGCTGCAGGAGGACGTTGCCGAAGCCTCCCGCAAATTGTTCGGCGCGCGAACAGCGGTTTTCGATCGCATGGCGCCCGTGTTCCTGTCGGCGGGGATTCGCAAGCGACATTCGGCACGCCCGCTGGAATGGTTTTCCGAACAGCGCGGTTGGAAAGAAAGAACGTCCGTCTATCTCGAAACCGCGCAGGCGCTTTTTATCGAGACAGCGACGAAGGCGTTGGCGGAGGCGGGTCTTAAGGCCGCCGAGATCGATACCGTCGTCACTGTCTCGTCCACGGGAATCGCCACGCCCAGTCTCGAAGCACGGGCCTCAAGCGCCATGGGGTTTCGCGCGGATGTCCAGCGCGTGCCCGTGTTCGGTCTTGGTTGTGCAGGCGGGGTGTCGGGGTTCGGGATAGCAGCCCGTCTTGCCAAAGCGCAGCCGGGCGCCAATGTGCTGCTCGTCGTGGTCGAGCTGTGCACGCTCGCATTCCGTCTCGATGAACTCACCAAGGCGAACATTGTCGCGACCGCGCTCTTTGGCGATGGCGCTGCCGCCTGCGTTCTGCGCGCCGGCGATGGCGGCATGGCGGAAGTCGAAGCCTGCGGGGAGCACACCTGGCCGGATACGCTCGACATCATGGGCTGGGATCTCGATGCGCAGGGTTTTGAAGTGATTTTTGCGCAGGCGATCCCCTCCTTTGCCGAGGCCAATATCGGGCCGGCGGTTACGGGAATTCTGAAGCGCGCCGATATCGGAATGGGTGAGGTGGATCGTTTCGTTTGTCATCCCGGCGGCACGAAGGTGATCGCCGCGCTAGAAAAAGCCTTTTGCATTTCGCCGGGCGCGCTCGATCATGAGCGCGCGGTGCTTCAGGAGTACGGCAATATGTCGGCGCCCACAGTGCTTTTCGTTCTCGATCATGCCTTGCGTGCGGGTCTGCCGCAGCGCTCCGTGATGACGGCCATGGGTCCGGGGTTCAGCGCGAGCTGCGTGTCGCTGAAGCGCGCGGCTTGACCTACGCCATCGCGGTTCTCGCCTTCGTCACGGCCGAGCGGTTGGCGGAACTTGTCCTGGCCAAACGCAACACGGAACGCTTGCTGAACCGCGGCGCGAAAGAAAAGGCGGCCTCGCATTATCCTTTGATCGTCGCTCTTCATGCCGTGTGGCTGCTGGGATTGTGGCTGCTGGCGTGGGACCGCGCGATCCAACCGGTGTGGCTGGCGATTTTCGCGGTGCTGCAGGTCCTGCGCATCTGGGTACTGGTCACGCTGAAAGACCGCTGGACGACGCGCATCGTCATTTTGCCGGACGCCCCCCTGGTGAAATCGGGCCCATATCGGTTCGTGAAACACCCCAACTATATAGTTGTGATCGGAGAGATCGCCGTTCTACCGCTCGTTTTCGGCTTGCCATGGTTTGCTGTAACTTTCTCAATTCTGAATTTTCTGGTCCTTTCCATCCGTATAACGGCTGAAAACGCCGCTCTCCGAGGAGTATCCGATTTCTCCGATCGACCAGGATAGAGTCACGGCCGGCGCATGGGCGGGATTCGCCATGATGTGCGTCGGTATGTTCATGGCGATCCTGGATGTGCAGGTGGTGGCGACGTCGCTGCCGACGATCCAGAGCGCTCTCGGCATCCCGCGCGATCAGATGAGCTGGATCCAGACCGCCTACCTCATCGCCGAAGTCATCGCGATTCCACTGACGGGATTTCTGACGCGCGTCATGACCATGCGCTGGCTCTTCGTCATCACGATTTCGATCTTCACCATCGCCTCCATCGGTTGCGCGACCAGCGACAGCTTCGGCACGCTCCTCGCATGGCGCGTGCTGCAGGGGTTCTCGGGCGGAACGCTGATTCCGGCCGTCTTCACGGCGGTATTCCTGTTGTTTCCGCCACGATTGCAGGGTTTGGCCACCACCATCGCGGGCGTCCTCGCCGTTCTCGCCCCTACAGTGGGTCCTATTGCTGGCGGCTGGATCACGCAGACCTATTCCTGGCATTGGCTGTTTCTCATCAATGCCGCGCCAGGAATTTTGTCCGCGGCGGGTGCCGCATGGTTGTTGCCGGTGGAAAAGTCGGCGGCCGGCGAAGCGCGCGCGCTGGATATCCTGTCGCTTGCCTGCATGACGCTCTCACTTGCCGCGCTGGAAATCGCGCTAAAGGAAGCGCCGCATCGCGGCTGGATGTCTCCGCTCGTCATCGGCCTGTTCATCGTATCAGCGGCGAGCGGCGTGGCGTTCGTGCGCCGTTCGCTGCACCGGCGCAACCCAATCGTCGAGCTTCATACATTGACGGATCCCGCTTTTGCGGTGGGCTGTGTACTGAGCTTCGTGCTTGGCATCGGACTTTTCGGTTCGGTCTACATGATGCCGGTGTTCCTCGCCTATGCGCGCCATCACGATGCGCTGGAAATCGGCAAGATCATGCTGGTTACCGGTGCTGCCCAATTGGCGACAGCGCCGATCGCGGTGGCACTTGAGCGAAGGCTGGATGCCAGATGGCTCACGGCGGGCGGTTTCGCGCTTTTCGCGCTGGGTCTCGAGCTCAGCGCCTTTCAGACGCCAGCCACGGATTTCGAGGGAATGTTCTGGCCGCAAATTATACGCGGCGTGGCGATCATGTTCTGCCTGTTGCCGCCGACACGGCTCGCGCTTGGCCATCTGACGCCGGCGGCCGTCCCCGACGCAAGCGGCTTATTCAATCTGATGCGCAATCTCGGCGGCGCGATCGGCATTGCGCTCATCGACAGCGTCATTTACGGCCGCGCCCCTGATCACGCGCAGGCGATCGCGCACCGTCTTGTGGGGGGCGATATCGAGACGGCAAAATTCGTCGGCATTCCACTCGCGCTTTTTCTCCACCATTCTAGAGGGCCGCTCGATCCGGTAACGCAGGACATATTGGAGTCCCTGGTCCGACGGGCCGCTTTCGTACAGGCCATGAACGACGCCTGGACGCTGGTTGCGGCGCTGACGCTCGCCGCGCTTCTCAGCGTGCCGTTCGCGCATGTGGGACGAAAGAAAGAAGACCCGTTCCCCGCAACGTAAGATTAGCGCAGGCGGCCTAATCCATGCGCTTTTCTGGCCTGAACCGAATCGGCATTGTCTTCGGGCCGGAGATGAAATTCGAGCACAGCCACTCCGGCGCGCCCGCGAGTTCGATCTGGTCCATGCGCGACAGCACTTCGGTAAGGAGCGCATCGATTTCGAGACGCGCGATGTGCTGGCCGAGGCAGCCATGCGGGCCCGTCCCGAACGCGATATGTTCGTTGGGCGCGCGCGCAAGGTCGAGAGTGTCGGCCCGGTCGAACTTCGCCGCGTCGCGATTGGCCGCGCCGAAATACATCACGACCTTCTGCCCTTCGCGGATAAGCTCGCCGCCCAGTACCGTGTCATGCTTCGCCGTGCGCCGCATGTAGATAACGGGGCTCGTCCAGCGCAGCAATTCCTCGCGCGCGCAGGCGACGCGCGCCGGCAGATCGGCCTTCAGCCACTTCAGCTGATCGGGTTGTTCAAGCAACGCGATCAGGCCGCTCGACAGCAGATTGCGCGTAGTATCGCCGCCCGCATCCACCAGCAGCAAAAAAAACAGGAGGAACTCGATATCATCGAGCTTCTTGCCGTCCATTTCGGCATTAAGCAGCTTGGTTGCGAGATCGTCTTTGGGCCGCGCGCGTTTTTCCGCGATCACGCCGCGGCCATAGTCGAACATTTTGAAGACCGCAGCCCCGCCCGACATGGGCGCCTGCGCGCCGGGGGCGGTGTGGATGATCTCGGTGAGCTTGTAGAGTTCGCGCCCGTCTTCCAATGGCAGTCCCAGCAACTCCGCGATCACATAGGAGGGCATTTCGCCCGCCACTTGCGCCACGAAATCGCAAGCCCCCGCTTCAATCACTTCGTCCACGATCTGGCGGGCGAGCGTTAAGAAGCGCGGATTCAGGCCCTGCGCCGTCGCCGCTGTGAATTCGCCGCGGATGAGCTTTCGGTAGGCTGTGTGCTGCGGTGGATCCATCATGAGCATCATCTTGTAGCCGCCAAACTGCGATTGCTGGTCCGGCGGCGGGTCATCGATCATGATGGTGGGTTCGGAAGAAAATGCCTGGAAATCGCGGTCGACCTGATAGACATGCGCGTAATCCGTCACCGCCCAGAAACCGGGACCGTCGGGTTCCGTATGCCAGAAGACAGGCGCGTTCTCACGCAGCCAGCGATATTGCGCGAGCGGATGGCCACGCGAAAAGCTTTCCGGATCCACGAGATCGATGCGCATGACGCTCCTGCGGCTGGGCGGGTGCAGCGATCTTCAGGGAGGCGCATTGCCGTGTCCAGCCGCGCGAAGGCGTTCGGGCTGGACGACGATGCAATTTATCGCCGGTCAGGCGACATAGGGAAACCAGCGCCAGGGAACTCGCGCCATATAGGCCGCGTATTCCGGGTCCTGGGCGAGGAAGCTTTCTTCGACAAAACTCTTGATCACGAACAGACCGCTGCCGATCCCGAAGATAATAGCGTTGGTCGTGGACCAGTTTTGCAGGGCCAGCGCAAGATAGGCGAAGTAGACGCCGGTGTAGATCGGATGGCGCATCAAACGATACGCGCCTTTTGTCACCAGCCGGCGCTGCGCAGGCACCAATCCGATATTGCGTCCGAGACTGAATCTGGCCCAGACGCTGATAACGAAACTTACGAAGCTGAGGCTCTCGACGATCCACGCCGGCGCCGCGGAGGGTCCGGGCGTGGCAAATCTGCCGGCGATGAAAAGCCAGTAGGTCGCAACGAACGCCAGCAACCAGTAGAGCGGATTCGGCGTCACCCGGGTTGGGGGCCTGCGGATCAGCATCGAAAGAACAAGCAGGATGAAATTGGCGTTGGCCACGATCCAGGCGGGGTTGAACCCGAATGCCCGCAATTCGTGGCTCAGGGAATATGCAAATGGAACGATCGCTATGAGAGCGACGATCCGGTCGGTCCAGGGCGACGAAAGCCCGTGCGAAAGCATTTCTGGCGCGAAGTTGTTCCGCGCGGATACATCAGGCATCAATCCCGCTCCCCGAAATTAGCCCTGGCGGACGAGACGCAGCAAAGTACATGCCATGTGTCATTCCCATTTAATGACAATGAGTAGGCGTGGCGCGTGGAGATGCTACTAATAGTAGTTGCGGCAGATGTTTCATGCAGGTGCGAGGAATGCCTCTTCTGCCGGACGTTCCGCTAGTTTTTCAGCACGGGCTCCCCTGTTTCGAGCAACGATTTGAGGTTGGACAGTATGCGGGGCCAGCCGCCGGACACGGCTTCGATGAATTTCGTCCCGGGACGATCCATGCCGTGGGTGATGGTGAGCTTTACACTCCCGTCCATCGGTTCGATCTCATACGTGCAGTGTGCGTAGCCTTCTGATTTCAGTTCCGGCCGGAATTCGTTGCGCCACTTGAGTACAAGACGCCTGGGCGGATCGATCTCGACGACCTCGCCCGTGTCGGTGACGCTGCCATCTTTGCGGAGAAGTCGCCAGGATGCCCCAATTTGCCAGTCGGATTCCTGATGCATGCCGAACCAATATTTCCTCATGATATCCGGGCTGGTCAGCGCCGACCACAATTGCTCCGGTGTCGTGCGGATGAAGGTGACGTAAACAAATTGGCTCATGGTTGCGTCAGTCACGATTTTCTCCTTCAAGAGTTTTCTTGAGTTCCGAGAGCGCCCGCAGGCGCGGACGCTCGAACTTGCCGATCCAGCGCTCGGCTATTTCGTTGATCGGCACGGGGTTGATGAAATGAAGCTTTTCCCGGCCCTGGCGTTTCGTCGATACCAAATTGGCGTCTTCCAGAATCGACAGATGCTTGGCTACGGCCTGACGGGTCATATCGAGTCCCTGACATAACTCACCCAATGTTTGACAGTTTTTGCGGTGCAACCTGTCCAGCAATTGCCGACGGCTCGCATCCGCCAGAGCGCGAAAAACAAGGTCGGCGTTCATCTTCTTATTATGTAACCTTTTGGTTACCTGTCAAGGAGCATGCTGTTGAGCTGATGGGTCGGTATCGACGCGGAACGCGCGCAAAACGATTCATGACGGCAGAGTCACGCAGCGGTGTCGACATGCAGAAATTCTCAGGCGATGCTGGCGCGATCCGTATCGGTCAGCGCCAAAGATGACCTGTTCTTCATCTTTGCGAATTCTGAATCTCAATATGACGGATTGATCACACTATTTTTTGATCTCACCAGATCGGCATAACAGCCATGCGCGACGCGTGTGCGTATATGGATACTTCCCAGAACCCAGCCTTTATATGGGTTTTCGATGAAATGCGGTTTCTGCGAAGCATGCAACGACGCGGATAACAGTTATGAAGACTCTTCCAACGCGCGTCTCCGTTCCTATGTGGAAACGTGCCGGCAAGAAGTCCGGCATCGAGATCAAGAGATGGAGTCTGTGATGCGTTCATTCAAAATGGCGGCAAGTCTTGCAGTTCTGTGCGCCAGTGTTGCGTTCGGAGCCGCGTCGGCAGGCGCTGCGGAGATGGCCAGTCTTTCCAGCTGCATAAATCTGGAGGACCAGGTGAAGGCCGCGCTCGCGAGCAACACCCAATCGCCCAATTATACCGAGGCGCAGAGGGAAAGAATTTCCGCACGCACGTTTTGCACGAGCGGTTTTTACAAGAACGGCGTCGATCATTACAATCAGGCGCTCAAGCTTCTGGGCGTCGGCCAGAGTTGATTGAAACCGCGCTCGCGGCCTGAAGGCCTTTCGCCCGGAGCATGAAGATCGCACCTTCTGCGAAGAGATTGGGCGCCCACGCATCGGACCTCATCGGCCGTGTGCGCCCCTCTTCGCTAAGGGCGATCGCGCGCTCGGTTGTGGCGCCCGCCTCGTGCGACATGGCGACAAAATCGGCGATCGTACAGAGATGAATGTTGGGCGTTTCATACCAGCGATGTCCGAGTGTTGCCGTGTTCGGCATGCGTCCGGCGATGAGCAGCGAGAGACGCACCCGCCAATGGCCGAAATTCGGAAATGACACGATCGTGTGCCGCCCGATGCGCAGAAGATGCCTGAGCACGGCAAGAGGCGCGCGCGTCGCCTGGATGGTCTGACTTAGTATGACAATATCGAAAACTTGCGAGGGATATTCCGCGAGGTCGGTGTCTGCGTCGCCCTGAACGACCGACAGCCCCCGCGCGACGCAGGCGTTGACATTCTGTTGCGACAATTCCACGCCACGCCCATCGACCTGTTTCTCGGCCGCCAGATATTCCAGCAATTCGCCCTCGCCGCAGCCCACGTCGAGCACGCGAGTATGCGGTGGTATCATCTCGGCGATGGCGGTGAGATCGGGGCGCAAAGTCTTCATCTAATCATTCCGCGACGCCCTGGGCCGCCGCCACGGAATTGAGAAAGCCTCTGACCGTCGCAAAAAGTTCGGGTTCGTACAGAAGAAATGAATCGTGCCCTTTGTCCGTCGCGATTTCAACGAAGCTCACATTGGCCGCCGCAGCGTTCAGCGCATGCGCGACGCGCTTGTTCTCGGCGGTAGGAAACAGCCAGTCGCTCGTGAAGGAGACGATGCAAAAGCGTGTTTTCGAGCCGCGAAACGCTTCAGCGAGAACGCCGCCATAGTCGGCTGCGAGATCGAAATAGTCCATCGCTCGGGTGATGTAGAGATAGGAATTGGCGTCGAAGCGGTCGACGAAGGTCGTGCCCTGATGGTGTAGATAACTCTCGATCTGAAAATCCGGGCCAAAGCCGAAGGAAACTGAATCGCGGTTCTGCAGCGCACGACCGAATTTCCGCTGTAGCGCCGCCTCCGACAGATAGGTGACGTGCGCGGCCATGCGTGCGACAGCCAGGCCCTTCGCAGGGCTGGTGTCGTGCAGCGCATAGGCGCCGCTCTTCCAGGCCGGATCCGCAATAATGGCCTGCCGTCCCACTTCGTGAAACGCGATGTTCTGGGCGGTGTGCCGCGCAGCCGCAGCGAGGGACACGGCCGAAACAACCTGCTTGGGGAAGCTCGCGGCCCACTGTAGCACCTGCATACCGCCCATCGAACCGCCGATTACACACAGAATCTTGTCTATGCCGAGCGCATCGAGAAGCATCGCCTGCGCGCGAACCATGTCGCGGATAGTGACCATGGGAAATGAAAGTCCGTAGGGTTCGCCCGTCACCGGGTTCGTCTCCGCGGGCCCCGTCGTACCCATGCAGCCGCCCAGAACATTGGAGCAAACAACAAAGAACCGGTCGGTATCGATGGGTTTGCCGGGACCGATCATTAGGTCCCACCATCCCGGCCGGCCCGTCACGGGGTTCTCGCCAGCCGCGAATTGATCGAGCGTCAGGGCATGGCAGACGAGGATCGTGTTGCTTTTGTCCGCATTGAGGGTGCCATAGTTTCTGTATGCGATAGTGAAGGGAGACAGTGTCTGGCCGGAATCTAGGGTCAGCGCGCGATCGGCGCCGAAAGTGATCGCTTCCCCCATATCCGCGCCTGGCGCCGCAAGAGGGCGCAGAAAACGCGGGCTTGCCGCTTCAACCATAGGTCTTTCCCAGCCCGGCTCCAGCCGGGACGCGTTGCTAGGGCCAGGGGCGCTTGGCTGTCAATGCGGGATTATCCGTGCGGCGTCGCCGGGTCTAGGAAATGGCACCTCAGGCCAGTATCAAGGAGGCCTCTTCGGACGGCATCTCAAAGGCGCTGCGATTGTGAGTCTCCAACCCAAGCCGGGCATTCTCGACATTTCGCCCTATGTCGGCGGCCGCGCGCCCGCTCCCGGCACGGCAGGCGCCGTCAAACTGTCGTCCAATGAATCCGCGCTCGGTCCCAGCCCGGAGGCCGTCGCAGCGTTCACCGCGGCGGCGGGGCAGTTGCAGATCTATCCGGAGGGGAGCGCGCATGTTCTGCGCGACGCCATCGCCGGACTGCACGGGCTCAACCCCGATCGCATCGTTTGCGGCAATGGTTCGGATGAATTGCTCACCCTGCTCGCCAATGCCTATCTGCGCCCCGGCGACGAGGTGCTGTTCAGCGCACACGCCTTTGTCGTCTATCGTATTGCTGCGCTCGCCAACAGTGCCGTTCCCGTCTCCGTGCCGGAAACCGACCTGCACGCCGATGTCGATGCGCTGCTCGGGGCCGTAAGCCCGCGCACACGGCTCGTCTATATCGCCAATCCCAACAATCCGACCGGCAGCTATCTGTCGAGCGCAGAGTTGCGCCGCCTGCACACAGGCCTGCCATCGTCCACCCTGCTCGTCATCGACGCGGCCTATGCGGAATATGTCAAACGAAACGACTACGAAGCCGGCATCGAACTCGTGTCGCAATTTGAGAATGTCGTGATGACGCGCACCTTCTCGAAAATCTACGGATTGGCGGGATTGCGCGTCGGCTGGGCTTTTTGTCCGGCTTCTGTGGCCGATGCTCTGCATCGCATACGCGGGCCGTTCAATGTCTCGGTACCCGCGCAGCGCGCAGCGGTCGCCGCCCTGCACGATCGCCGTCATTTCGAAGCGTCCGTCGCCCACAATGACAAATGGAAAACATGGCTCACCGAGCGCATTCGCGCCACGGGCCTCAGGGTCGACGATAGCGTCGGCAATTTCGTGCTGATTCATTTTTCGGCGAACGGGGACCATACGACGAAAGCCGCTGACGCTTTCCTCACCGCCCGTGGTCTTATTCTACGCGGAGTCGCGAACTATGGCCTGCCGCATTGCCTGCGTCTCACGGTCGGGAGCGAAGAGGCGAACCGTCGCGTCGCGGCCGCGTTCGCCGAGTTCATGCGTATGGATGTGGCGCACGTATCATGACCGTCGATTCCAAACCGCTGTTCGCGAAAGTTGCCCTCATCGGCATCGGCCTCATCGGCTCGTCGCTGGCGCATGCCATGCGCCGGGCGGGGCTTGCGGCGCATGTTGCGGGTTATTCGCATCGGACCGAAACACTTGAAAAAGCCCGCACCGTGGGTTTCGCCGATTCGCTGCATGACATGCTCGCGCCCACGGTGCGCGATGCGGATCTTGTGGTGCTGGCGACACCGGTGGGCGCTTTCGGCGGTCTCGCGCAGGAAATGGCGGGTGATCTGAAACCGGGTGCGATCCTCAGCGATGTCGGCTCGGTCAAGATGGCCGTCGTGCGCGACGTCGGCCCCTTCGTGCCCGAAGGCGTGCATTTCATTCCCGCCCATCCGATCGCGGGCACAGAGCAATCGGGCCCGGAAGCTGGCTTCGCCGAATTGTTCGACGGCCGCTGGTGCATCCTCACGCCGCCGCCAGGCGTGGATTACGCGGCACTGGAAACGCTCAAATCCTTTTGGCATCGCTGCGGCAGCCAGGTCGAGATCATGGAACCAAGACATCATGACCTCGTGCTGGCCATCACCAGCCATGTGCCGCATCTCATCGCCTACAACATTGTGGGTACGGCGGACGATCTCGAAGCCGTCACGCAGGGCGAGGTGATCAAATATTCCGCCGGCGGCTTTCGCGATTTCACGCGCATCGCGGCCTCCGATCCGGTCATGTGGCGCGACGTGTTTCTCAACAATCGCGAAGCCGTGCTGGAGATGCTGGGCCGTTTCACCGAGGATCTAAGCGCGTTGCAGCGCGCGATCCGTTGGGGCGACGGCGACATGCTGTTCAACCTGTTCACCCGCACGCGCGCCATCCGCCGCTCGATCATCGATGCGGGACAGGACAGCGCCGAACCCAATTTCGGTCGCGCGCGGAAGACGCCTCAATAGAGCGGGTCGAGTGAGCCTGCCAGGAATGTGCCTTTGTTGCGGCTGACCAAAACTTGGCCGTTCTCGAATGCGAGATTTGCAGGCAGGCGGTCGCTGTTGTTGGTCGACTGTTGAACATAGAGACGCGCCAGAGCGGCGACCAATGGCTTGGATGAGGCGCCCGGGTTCGAAGGTGCCAGCGATTCTAGTCCGGTCATGCCGAGACTGAGCAAGCCGGCGAGTCGATGTGCGGCGCTTAGCGAAAACTGACCGGAACCGGTCGCGTCGAGCTTGCCCCATTTGATCGCAAGGTTTTGCATATCGAAACGACCGGAATGTGCACGCCAGCCCTCTATGGCGGCACGCCATTCGCCCTGACCGCCGAGCAGCGCGGCAAACGGTGCCGCCGGCGCAACCCTTCCTTCCATTTCGAGTCGCTTGATTTGGTCGCCAAATCCGGCCCGCAAATTCGGCGCGAGACGCAGTTCGTCGCCGCTGAGCGCAAGGTCCAACGCGTCGGCATCCGGCGCTTTACGGAAATGAACCTGAAAGCGGGCGCCGGAAATTTCCGGCGAAGCGATGCCCACCAAGTCCAGATCGAATCGCGCCAGGCGCCCGCTCGCGGCGATGGCGCTGGCGCGCAGCGAGCCGGGCGCAAAAGCGAATTCGTGATGTGCGCCCTCCGCGTCCGTCCATGAGAGCGTCTGTTGTCCCGCTGCCTCGAACAGCTGTTGCGAGCGCCCGTAAGTGAGCATGTGCGCGGCGAAATGCTCCGATCGCCAGGTAAGCGGGCCGAAGGAGGTCGCGATATCGAGTTCAAGATCATCCATCATGGCGTCAAGACGGAACGGGAAGCCGCCGATGGTTTCCGAAGTGAAGTGGAGCGTGACACCCGGCGCGATTTTATGGCCATTCAAGGCGTCGAGACGTTTCGCGAGCTGGTTGGACGCGTGCCACCAATGGAGCATGACGATGCTGGCCAGCGAGAGCAGCAGCACGAAGGGCGCATACAGAAAAAAGCGGCTGGAATAGCGCATGCGCCCGTCCGGGTTTATCGGCTTCGACGGGACAGGATAACCGCCTCTACCCGCAGCGCGAATAACCGCAGGTGAAGCAGGTGTCGCAGCTTTCCTGCCTGATAAGGCTCGGGCTGCCGCAGCGCGGGCAGGAGCGGGCGCGCGTTTCGCCCATCGCGACCGCTATGGCCTCGGCCGTCTCCGGCAGCTTTTCGCGCGGCGGCATGAAGCCCGTTGCGACGAGATGACGCTCGATCACATCGCCGATCGCCGCCAGCAGCGACGGCACATATTGTCCGCCCATCCATTGGCCGCCGCGTGGATCGAACACCGCCTTCAGCTCATGCACGACGAAAGAAACGTCGCCGCCGCGCCGGAACACGGCGCTGATCATGCGCGTGAGCGCCAGCGTCCACGCATAGGCCTCCATGTTCTTGGAGTTGATGAAAATCTCGAATGGGCGGCGCCGTCCGTCCGTCTCGATATCGTTGATGGTGATGTAGAAGGCGTGATCGGAATCCGGCCATTTGATCTTATAAGTCTGGCCCAGCAACGCTTCCGGCCGGTCGAGCGGCTTGGTCATATAGACGACGCCGTCCGACTCTTCCCAGGCACGTGGAATCGTGACGGGAGCCGGCAGTGGCAACCGTGGCTCCGGCTCCTCCTGCGCCGCGACCGATACAGCGGGCGCTTCGAGCACCGCGCCCGTGACCGCGTTGGGCCGGTAGGTGGTGCAGCCCTTGCAGCCCGTCTCATACGCTTTCAGATAGATGTCCTTGAACCCCTCGAAGGAAATGTCGACAGGCACGTTGATGGTCTTCGAAATCGAACTGTCGATATGTTTCTGCGCGGCGGCCTGCACCGCAATATGTTCGTCTGGCGTCAGCGTCTGCGCATTGACGAAATAGTCCGGGAGTGCCGTTTCTTCCCCATAGATCTCCCGGAAGCGCCGCCAGGCATAATCGCTCACCATCTCTTCTTGGCGCGTGCCATCCTTCAGTAGCAATTTGCGCGTATAGGTATAGGCGAAGACCGGTTCCACACCGCTTGAAATATTCTCGGCGAACAGAGAGATCGTGCCGGTGGGGGCGATGGAGGTGAGCAGCGCGTTGCGCACACCGTCTTCCGCGATTGCTTCGCGGATATCGGCGGGCAGGCCGCTGATATGCGGTCGCGCCAGATAGGCGTCGCGATCGAAGAGCGGGAACGGGCCCTTCTCTTTTGCAATCTCCGCCGAGGCCGCATAGGCGGCATGGGAAAGCGTGGCGAGCCAACGTTCGATGAGCGCCAGGCTTTCCGCGGAACCGTAGCGCGTGCGGCAGAAGAGGAGCGCGTCTGCAAGGCCGGTGACGCCGAGGCCGATGCGCCTCTTGGCCAGCGCTTCCTCGCGTTGCGCCGGTAGTGCAAAGCGCGAAATGTCGATCACATTGTCGAGCAGCCGCACAGCGATGCGCGTGATCCGCGCGAGTTCCGCCTCGTCGAGATGGGCGTCCGCTTCGTACGGCGCACGCACGAACTTCGCCAGATTGATCGAACCCAGAAGGCATGCGCCATAAGGCGGCAGCGGCTGTTCCCCGCAAGGATTGGTCGCGCGGATCGTTTCGCAATAGGCAAGATTGTTTTCGGCGTTGATGCGGTCAATGAAAATGACGCCGGGCTCTGCATAGTCGTAGGTGGCGCGCATGATGCGGTCCCATAGGGCGCGTGCCGCAACCGTTTTGTAGACCTTGCCGTCGAACTGCAAATCCCACGACGCGTCGTTCGCGACCGCCGCCATGAACGCATCGGTCACGAGCACCGACAGATTGAACATGGAAAGCCGGCCGGGCGTGCGCTTGGCGTCGATGAAAGTTTCGATGTCCGGATGATCGCAGGCAAGCGTCGCCATCATCGCGCCGCGCCGCGAACCCGCCGACATGATGGTGCGGCACATCGCGTCCCACACGCCCATGAACGACACGGGACCGGAGGCGTCCGCGCCCACACCTTTCACCAATGCGCCATTGGGCCTGAGCGTCGAAAAATCGTAACCGATGCCGCCGCCCTGCTGCATGGTAAGTGCGGCTTCGCGCAGGGCGCCGAAAATGCCCCCCATGTCGTCGGCGATGGTGCCCATCACAAAGCAGTTGAAGAGGGTCACGTTACGGTCGGTTCCCGCGCCCGCGAGAATGCGCCCCGCCGGAATGAACCGGTGCCCCGCCAGTGCTTCAGCGAAGGCGTGCGCCCATGGCCGGCGCTGCTCCGGGCGCTCCGCCTGCGCCGCCGCCAATGCCACCCGCGCCCAGGTGTCGGCCATGTCGCGGTCCACAGGCGTGCCGTCGGCCTCTTTCAGCCGGTATTTCATGTCCCAGATCTGGCGGGATATTTCGCTCATGCGACTCAATCCGTCCGCTCAGATTTGGCGCCGGGAGCGGACGTCGAAAGTAGTTGTTGAAGGCTTGGGAGTCAACAAATGTTCCCGGTCCGTTCTTAACCGTCTCTGCGGTTTTACCGGCCGCGCGCCAGCAGCGCCTGGCCCTCGCGGAGCAAATTCCCGGTCGCGGTTTCGATCCGTTCGCGCAGCATGCGCATGAAATCCTGCCGCGACAGGCCCGCAGGAATAGGCGGCAGGAACTCGATCACGATCCGGCCCCGATTTTTGCGGAACCCGGTCCAGAACAGGCCGGAATTGAGGGCGACAGGTATGCAAGGCACATCCAGCTTCCGATAAAGCGCCGCCACGCCGGGCTTGTAGTCGGGTGCGGCGCCCGGAAGTTTGCGTGTCCCTTCGGGGAAAATGACGACGGGCCTGTCTGCAACGATGGCCCTGCGTGCGGCAGCTGCCATATCGCGCAGCGCCGAGGCCCGCCCTTCGCGGTCGATCACGATCGAACCGGCTTTCTTCACATACCAGCCGTAAAACGGAATCCGGAGCAGTTCGCGTTTGATCACGAAAGCGGAATCGGCGAGCAGCAGATAGAGTGCCAGCGTGTCCCACATGCTCATGTGCTTGGCCGCAATGAGCGCTTGGCCTTCCGGAATTTCGCCCCGCACCTCGTAATCGAGCGCCGCGAAAACCTTCAAACCCCAAAGCGTGGCCTTGCTCCACACACGCGCCGCGAACAGCGTCGCCTTGCGCGGCATCGCCAGGGCCGGCAGAAAAGCGAGGTTGAGAACGACCGATATCGCGGCGAACCACAGAAAAAAAATCGCCGAACGCAGCAGCGTCATTGCGCCAGCTCTGTCTGTTCCACTGCGGCTGGAAGTGCCGTCAGCACGAGGCTCCCCAGATATTTGAGATACTCGCCCTGCAGCACGCGGAAGGCATGGGGGTCGCGCCACCACACGCGGACCTCGATGTTCTCAGGCTCGACCGGATAGGGAACCAGCGCCACGCCTGGCATATCGGCTGACAATTCGATGAGGCTGCGCGGCATATGGTAATTCGCGGTGACGACGATGAGACTTCTATAGCCATGCGCGTGCGTCCAGGCCGCCGTCTCGGTCGCATTCTCATGCGTGTTCGACGCCATGAAGCCCAGATCTGCGCAGCAATCGAATCTCTGTCCGCCATGCGCGATGCGTTTGAGCCGTTCCTTGGTGATGAAGGGATGCACGCCCGAGATGAGGAGTCGTTTTCCCACGCCGCCTTCCAGCAGCGCCACGGCCGCGTCGACGCGCTCCTCGCCGCCGGTCAAGGCGACGATGGCGTCGGCGTGCACGCCCCGGGTCGACGACGCCGGCAGGCTCGCCACGAACACGATAAAGCCCGCGAGATAGGCGATGCAGCAGACGAAGGCGAGGCGCGAGAACATATTTTCTGCGCCTCAATAAATGCGCCGCAAGGCAGCGAGCACGGAAAGTCTCGCCGTGGCCCAGGCGATGAACCCGGCACCGGCCGGAACGGCGACGAGCCATGCCAGTTCGCCGGTATGCAGCGCCAGCGGCGGGAGGAAGGGTGCCGGCTCGATGCCCGCGAATTCCAGGCCGCTCGCGGCGAGAAAAATGCCCCCGGCGAGAGCCGCGCCGATCGCGGCGGCAAGCAGAGCCGCGCGGAAATAATGCCACTCGAAGGCCCGCGCGATGAAACCGGACTGTGCGCCCATCTGATGCAGCAGCGCCACGATATCGTGATGCGCGTCGAGGCCCGCGCGCGTTGCGAACGCCACCGCAGAGGCTGTGGCGATCGCAATGAGAGCCAGAATTCCGTAGGCCGACCAGATCACGGCGTCGGCCAATCCCTTGAGGCGTGAAATCCAGCGCGAATGATCGTCCAACATGGAATCCGGCGCAGCGGTCTTGAGTTTCTGCGCCAGGGCCGCGATGTCGAGTTGCGTGCCGGATGCAATCGTCGCATCGATCAGGCGCGGCAGAGGCAGATCGGAAATGAGTGCTCCCGTGCCAAGCCAGGGCTCGACCAGCTGGCGAGCCTCCTGGTCGCTCACCGGCAGAACGTGCAGGATTCCCGGCGTAGCTTCCAGCACGGAGACCGCCGCAGCCGTCTCGGTCGTCAGTGCGGGATCGGGTGCGCCTTTCGCGGGCGGCAGGATCTGGACCGTGATGCGTCCGGCGAGGCCCGCGCGCCAGCTTTCGGCCGCGCGGTCCGCGATAAGTGAAGCCCCCAGCGCGAGCGCCGCCAGAAACGACATGATCGCGATCACGATATCGAGCGGCGCAGCACCCGTATCGCGTGGCAAAATCTGCCCCGACGCGGCAAGGCTCTTCGCATTCATGTGCGCTGGGCCCCAAGCTCGACCAGCCTGCCGTCGACCAGTCGCATCTCGCGCGCTTTTGTGCGTTCGATCAGCGACCGGTCATGGGTGGCGATCAACACTGTCGTGCCCAGGCGATTGAGTTCGCCGAACAGGCGGATGAGGCGCTGGCCGATCTCCGCATCCACGTTTCCCGTGGGCTCGTCGGCCAGCAGAAGATCCGGTCGGGCGACAACGGCCCGTGCGATTGCCACACGCTGTTGTTCACCGCCCGAAAGTGTCGCCGGTTTCGCCTGCAACCTGTCGCCAAGACCTACCCAGTTCAGAAGCTCCTTCACGTCGTGGGCATAATCCTGTTCGCGATGGCCGGCCAGCCGCAGGGGCAGCGCCACATTGTCGAAGGTGGAAAGATGGGCGAGCAGGCGGAAATCCTGGAACACCACGCCGATGCGCCTGCGGATCGCCGGGAATGCGTTGCGTTTCGTCGTGGAAAGATCGTGGCCGAACAGGGTGATGAGGCCGCGCGATGGCGGCCCGGCCACATACATCAGCTTCAGCAGCGTGGTCTTGCCGGCGCCCGACGGGCCGGTCAGGAAGCTGAACGAGCCCGCCTCCAGCGAGAAGGTGACGTCGCGCAGGATTTCCGGGCCGGGACCGAAACGCATGCCCACATTTTCGAAGCGTAGCATGGCGGGACCATATCAGAGTCGGCGCGGCCGGGTATGGCGGCGGATCGGGCCAAAAATTCGCCGTGTCACCTTCGATCGTCGGCATCTGGCCTTCGCCTTGCGACAGAACCTTCATTGCGTCATTTTCCGACAACCAGTCACGACGGCGCCATGATTCTCACTTGCCCCCAATGCGGGACCAGATATCAGACCGACGCAACCCTGTTCGCGTCCGACGGACGCAAGGTGCGTTGCGCGAAATGCGGCCATAGCTGGCACCAGGCACCGGAGGTCCCCGAAAAGGAGAGCGATGGCGAAGCCGAATCTCCCGTTTCGGGACCTTTTTCGGTCACCGCAGGGACGATGCGGGCGGGCATATACACGCCGGCTCCCGGAGCCGGAGCTCCTGCGCCGCAACGCCGCGTGGAAAAATGGGCCGTGGTCGCGGGGTGGACCGCGCTGGTCGCCATTCTCGTCGTCATCGGCTGGTCGGCGGTTCGCTTCCGGCAGGAGATCGCGGCCCAATGGCCGCAATCCGCGTCCCTGTTCCAGGCGCTTGGATTTGAGGTGAGTCCGCGCGGCATCGAATTCGAGCATGTGACCTATAGCCGGACGAGCGAAGACGGCCGGCCCGTGCTGGCGGTGACCGGAGAACTCGTCAACACCAGTCCGCGCGAACTTTCCATTCCACCTATCCTCGTAACCATCACCGACCAGAACAGGCAGGAACTCTATCATTGGAGCTACGCGCCGGGCGCAGCCACACTCAGTCCCGGCCAGGCACTCAATTTTCTCACCCGGCTGCCCAATCCGCCCGAAGGGGCGCGTCACATCGAGGTGCGTTTCGCCGTAGGCGGCAAGTGAGGCGCGACCGCCAGACGACCATGCTGTTTTCAGAAGCGCAGATCGCCGGCCGCATCGATGCCACGGCGGCCGAAATCGCGACGATGCAGGCGCCGCCTTCTCTTGTTGCCCCCATTCTCGTCGGAGGTTTCGTCTTTGCCGCCGATCTGCTGCGCGCGCTGGCGCAACGCGGCCTGTCGTTGCAGGTGGAGTTCCTGTGGCTGCGCAGTTATGCCGGAGCGCACGAGCGGCAATTCGAGGTCGAGGTGCGCGTCGGCCCCGGCGAGATAGTGCGCGGCCGCCATGTGCTGCTGCTCGACGGCGTGCTCGATCACGGCCACACGCTCGCCAAAGCGCGCGAGATATTGTTCGACGCGGGCGCACGCGCCGTCACCACGGCCGTCGCCATCGACAAACGGCGCAGCGACGCTCTGTTGACGGCGGATTTCGCGCTGTTCACGGATGTGACGGATTTCGTCGTCGGCTACGGCATGGACGATTCCGGCGAGGAACGCGGATTGCCCTACATCGCAGCCGTTGGCTGATCGCTGTCGGATACGCTAATCCACCGCAGGTTGCGGGCGCCAAAGCCTGCCGCCGACCGCGCTCAACAGCGGCAGCGAGATCAGAAACGTCAGGTGATACCAGATCGGGAATCTGTCCCAGATCGAATAATGCACCGGGAGGAACAGCGCGAACAGGATCATTCCCGCAATCCATGGCGCCCATCCGCCTTTGTCGACGAGGGTCGCGACAAAGCCGCTTGCAAGCGAACTCACCGCGCTCATCGAAAGTCGCGCCACCATCATGGGAACCGTGAACGCCATGGCCTTTTCCACCGCGGCGTAAGCAGGCCAGCCGTGGCGCAGACCGAGGTTCAGTGCTGTGACGATGACGATCCAGGCGACGATCCCGGCGATAACGCCGCCAACCAGTCTCAGCATGTTTCCCCCGACGCGTTAGGTGCCCGGCCGCACGATAGCGATTTTCCCGGGCGCTTTGAAGGTGGGGAACAGGTCGCTGGCGAAAAACGCAGATTGCCATACGTCGCCACAATCAATTAGGTGAACGCGGAGCAGCAATTCAAAAGGAGACAACAATGCTCAATCCGAGGGCTTATCTGTTTGGCGCCTGTTCGCTTCTGTTCTGTTCCGCAGCGGCGATGCCCGCAACGGCGGATTCGCTGAAGATCATCCATACCTTCACAGCGATTCAGAAAGGTGCACGTCCGCGCGCCGCGCTCACCACCGACAGCACTGGCACGCTTTACGGCACGACCTATACCGGCGCCCCGGACGGCAACGGCACAGTCTTTCTGCTGTCGCCGCCCGCTGACGGTTCGAAGAAATGGGTCCAGACCGTGCTGCATCGTTTCAGCAAGAATGTGAAGGACGGAATCTATCCCGACTCCAGCGTCATTCTGGACGCACAGGGAAATCTCTACGGCACGACATCGGAGGGCGGCATCAACGATGCCGGCGTCGTGTTCGAGCTGGTGAAGCCCGCCAACGCCGGCGACAAATGGGACGAGATCGTGCTGCATCGCTTCACGGGCGGCAGCGACGGTGGAACGCCGCATGGCACGCTGGTGTTCGGAGCCGATGGAGATCTCTATGGAACGGCAGGGTATGGCGGCAAGAGCGGCGGCGGACTCGTTTTCAAGCTGTCGCCGCGCGATGCCGGTCAGTGGAAAGAAACGATCCTGTTCAACTTCGCCAACGATGCCGGCGGCGGCTACCCCTATTCCAGACCGATCTTCGATACGGCCGGCAATCTCTACGCCACGACCCTGAATGGCGGGAATACGGGAAACGGCGTGGTGTTCGAGCTGTCGCCGCCGGCGCAGGGCCACGGGTCATGGACCGAAACTGTGCTGCACAGCTTCGATGCTGCCAATGACGGCGTCGAGCCGCGCATGGGCGTCATCATGGATTCGGCCGGTAATCTTTACGGCACGACCGAGAGCGGCGGCAACATCGGCTATGGCGCGGTGTTTGAAGTCAGCCCGCCGGCCGGCGCCCGCCAGTCCTGGACGGAGAGCGTCATCTACAATTTCGGCTTTTCGCCCGATGGCGGCAGCCCGGCCTATTCCGGTCTGGTCATGGACGAAAGCGGCAATCTCTTCGGCACCACCCAGACCGGCGGCACGCTGCACAATGGCGTCGTGTTCAAGCTGGCGCCGCCCGCGCATGGCGGCGGCACATGGACGGAAAGCGTGCTGCACACCTTCGCAGATACGCCGGATGGCGCGCAGCCGGAAGCCGGGCTCACCTTCGGCGCGGGCGGATTGCTCTACGGCACGACGTTCATGGGCGGCGCGTCCAGCGAATCCGGCACGGTGTTCGACGTCAAACCTTGAATGAAGCGGCAGGGACCGGTATCGGGGACGAACTCCCCGACGCTGCCCCGCTGATGGTCGCGCATCAGGCGACAGGAGCAACAATCTCCATCGGAATCATTGGCGGTTCTTTGGGGATAAGCTCCAGCATCAGAATTCAGTTCGTGGCTAATCAGTCGCGTCGTGAAATGAGTTGCCGCTCCAGCGTCTCTGTAACGGTCTCTGTCTCTGACCGGCCGTCTGGCCCTTTGATATCCAGCTCTGTCACCTTCGTTCGGCGGCGCACATTTCCGGCGGAATCCGTTTCGAATGCGACCGAAATCGTGCCGGAGACGGTCTCCTTCGCCCGCTCACGAAGTGCTGCATCAAGGGTGACCGGCTTTTTCATGACCTCCCCTACAACGACGTCGGAATCAGCGCGCGCGCGGCGAACTGCATCGGGGTCAACCGGCATCTCGACAGTGAAAATCGCGCCATCTGGTCCGTCTGCTTTCCTTGCCAATGTTCCGGAACCGCTTGCTCCGGCTTCCTGGTAAAGAGCCCCCTCGCGGAGGTCACCGGACCTCAGATCGAACGACTCAATCGTTTTGATTACCGACTGCGGATCGCATTCGACGCGAAATGCATTCCATGTGAAGATCCAGTGCCCACAGATGGTGCGCGGCCATCGGGCAGCCTTGAGCCAGCCATCGACCCGGGCTTCGAGTTCAGGGCCGTTGAGCAACTGCGCTTGTCCGCCAAACGGCTTGAAAACCCGGGCGGGAAACTGCCAATTGGTGGCTCTTTCGGCTGCCGTAGCAGTCTTCGGCAGGTCATACTCCAACTCTACGCCGCCCGCGCGCAGGCCGATCACCTGTTCGATGATCGTATCTTTATCGTGCGAGCTTCCCGAGGATCCTTGGCTGCCCCGCTGCGCAGACTCTGTGGTCATGGTGATTTCATAGGTATCGCCGACTTGAGGCGTGAGCGGTGATACTCCGGCGCGAGCAACGATGGCCGGTAAGAGCAGCGCCGCGATTATGCCCGTGAACCCAATCAATTTCATGCGCACAGATTGCGCGCTTGTGGCCGTACTGACAATGTCCGCAATGGGTCAGCAGTGATCGTTGGTTGAAGGCCGCTTATGGCGTAGATATGCCGTTTCGGCTCCTCAAAACTGTTTCAACAACCGGTCGATGTAATCGAGTTCTTCTTTCGAACGGCCCGGCTGGGCGGCGCGTTTGCGCAGCTCTTCGAGAATGGAGCGCGCCCGCCGTAATTCCGATTGGTCGGGCAGTTTGACATTGCCGCCCGCGCCGCCGCTGCCCGCGCCCTCCTCGCGGCCGAGCGGGTCTTCATTGCCCTCGCCTTCCTGCTTGCCGTTGCCCTGGCCGCTGCGTTTCATCAATTCCTGGGCCAGCGCGCGCGCGGTGTCGCGCAAGGCGTCGAGCGCGCTTTTCTGGGCTGCGCCCGCACCGTCGAACTGATTGGTGCCAAGCTCGTTCTGCGCTTCGTTCATGGCGCGACCGGCATCACCGAGCGATTTAGGCGGCGACATCTGCCCGTCGAGACCCTTGGTGATCTTGTCGAGGTCCTGATGCAGCTTCTGTTGCTGCTGCGCGAGGCCTTTGCCGCCGCCGTCTTTGGGATCGCCCGCGCCCTGGCCCTGGCGGAAGGATTTGTCGAGCAATTGGCGTTGCCGGCCGATGATGTCGCCCAAGCCCTGGATCGCGCCGCTCAAAGCCTTGCCGCCCGGCGTGCCCTGGCCGGAGCCTTGGCCCACATGCATGTTCTCGATGAGGCTTTGCAGCATGGCCATCAGTTCCTGGGCCTTCGCGCGGGCGCCGGTTTGCGCCATCTGCTGGATCGCCTTGAGGAGCGCTTCGAGGTCCTCCGGCTTGATCGCCTTGGCGTTGGCCTGTGGCGGTCCGTTCGACGGCTGTGCGTTTTTCGCCAGCGCCTGCAGATAGCGCTCCAGCGCTTCGCGGTATTTCTCCAGCAGCGCATCGATGACGTTCTGGGGCGCGCCCTGCGCCAATGCCTGGCTGATGAGTTGCTGCAATTGGCGCAGCCGTTCGGCGGCATCGAGCAGGCCGCCGGCTTCCAGGCCGTTGGCAGTTTGCCACAACAAGTCCTGCACGCGCGCGATGTCATCTGGGTGATGCGCTGTCGTCAGGCCCCAATAGGCGGCGCGCAGTGCCAGATACACGCCGCCCTGATTGGCGTAGAAATGATCGGGCGCCAGCGTGAGCGCATCGAGAGTCAGCGCCGCGCGTTGGCGGGCTCGCGGTTCAGCGATGGCAAGGTTCTGCCGTTGCTCGATCAGCGCCCGCGCCAACGGATTGGCGAAGATTCGCGCGGGCAACCGAAACCTTGCGGGCTTGCTTGTGCCCGTCTGTCCGGCGCCATCCTTCGCCTCGAGCACGATATCGACATCGAGACCGGCGAAGGGCGATTCCGTCAGATCGCGATAGACGGTTTGCGTCACGGTCTTTGCGGCAGACGCCAGCGGCAGATCGATGGCGAGCGTGCCTTGCGCTTTGTGCGAAGCGCGTACCGGCCGGATCAGTGCCCTGGCGCTCACGACTCCATAATCGTCGCCGGCGGTGAAGGCGATCTTCGTCGCATCCCGTTCGGTCCTGGCGGGCGGTTCGGCAAAGGCGATCACCGGCGGCTGATCCGCAATGGTCTTGATGCGCCAATTGCCGATCAGACGCCCCGTCTCGCGCACCCGCACATCGGTATCGGCAGTCAGCCTGTAGCTTGCGCCATAGGCGTCCGACGTTCCCGTAAAATCCGGCGTGGCGCCGCGCGGTTCCGGATCGAGAGAAAGCTGCGGCCGTTGGCTGGTATCATGAACGCGCAGCACAAGTTCCGAACCCGCCGGCACAGCGACAATTCCGTTGCCGCCGCGCTGCAGATAGACCGGCGCCTCACCCGTATAGGCCGGCGGCGTGATCCAGGCATCGAGATTTGCCGGCAACGCATTCGCGCCGTCGTCGGGTGCAAAGGCCTGCGCCAGGCGACGGTTCCAGTCCGAACCTGCAAACAGGAGTCCCGCGGCGAGCAACAACAATACGATGAAGCGCAACGCATGGGGATCGCGTGCGCCTAGGCCTGATGCAGGCAGGCTCAACCGCAACCGTCCCAGGCCTGCCAGCCTGCGTTTCAGATGCGCGCGCCACAATTCTTCCGCCCAGGGATCGCCGGCGCCGGCCGCCAGGTGATCGTGAGATTCGGTGATGGGACGATGCGACAGCGTGCTGTCGCGTTCCACGCGCCGGGCCGCGTCTTCCCAGCGCGGGAGCCGGACGTCCTTCAGGCCGAGATAGAGCGCGTAACCTATGCCTGCGAAGGTCGAAAACAGAATAAGGGGTTGTGCCCAGTGCGGAATGATGGCGAAGGCACCGAACAGCGCCGCGGCAATGTAGAAGCCAACGATCCCCGTTGCCGGCCACAAGGCCGGCCAGACGCGCTCCCACAGCAGCGCCGCGCGCGCAGCCGCCACATAGCGTTCGCTGCGCTCAGCCTGCAAGCCAGGACGGGAGGTGGTCGAGTCCAATAAGTGCGTCATAACTCATCCGTGGCCGCACGATGCTCCACTGTGCGGCCTTCACCAGAATTTCCGGTGCCGGCGGCCGCGCATTGTAAGCGGAAGCCATCACCGCGCCATAGGCGCCCGCCGTCATGAAAGCGACAAGGTCGCCGCTCCTGAGCGGGGGCAAATCCCGGTCGCGCGCAAACAGATCGGCCGTTTCGCACACCGGACCGACAACGTCGTAGCGTAGGAGGGGCGCATCCGCAGCCGGCGCCTCCACGCACACGATCTCGTGATAGGCGTCGTACATGGCCGGGCGGATAAGATCGTTCATGCCAGCGTCGAGGATAAGGAATTTTTTCGCCGCGCCATCCTTCACAAAGATGACGCGCGACAGCAGGATGCCGGCGTTCGCGGCGATGGCGCGGCCGGGCTCGACGATAAGCGAAACGCCAAGATCGGCGGTGAGCCGCTTCACCATCTCGCTATAGGCTACTGGGTCGGGCGGCGGCGCGTCGCCCATCCTGTAGGGCACACCGAGGCCGCCGCCCAAATCGGCACGGGCGATGGCATGACCGTCGGCGCGCAATACGCGGATCAGTTCGGCCACGCGCGCGAAAGCTTCCTCGAAGGGCGCCAGCTCGGTGATCTGGCTGCCGATATGGACGTCGACGCCCACAATCTCGAGAAAGGGCAGCTTTGCCGCCAGCCGATAGGCGTCGCGCGCGCGGTTCCAGGGAATGCCGAATTTCGTTTCCGCGGCGCCGGTCGCGATCTTGGCATGGGTGCGCGCATCGACATCGGGATTGACCCGGATCGTGATCGGCGCGATGTGCCCGCAGGCGCCCGCCACCGCGTTGAGCGCCTCGAGCTCCGGCTCGCTTTCGACATTGAACTGGTGGATACCGGCCTCAAGCCCGAACAGCATTTCGACTCGCGTCTTGCCGACTCCAGAAAACACGATCCGCTTGGCGGGAATGCCTGCGGCCAGCGCTTTGCGCAATTCGCCGCCCGAGACGACATCCGCGCCCGCGCCCAGCAGCGCCAGCGTTTTCAGCACACCCAGATTGCCGTTCGCCTTCACCGAAAAAGCGATCAACGCGTCGGACGGAAAGGCATCCGCGAAAACGCGGTAGTGCCGCTCCAGCGTCGCCGTCGAATAGACGTAAAGAGGCGTGCCGACCTCCTCCGCCACAGCGGTGAGGTCGACGTCCTCGGCGTGGAGACGACCCTCGCGATACGCGAAATGATTCATCGCGAAATGGGGCTCGGCGGTTGCGACGGATCTTTCTGGTCCCTCGGCGAGGGCTTGCCGTCCGGCAGCAGCAATTCGCTTTTCGTGCCGCAACCGGAAACCGAAAACGCCAGTGCCGCGACGATCAGGATACGGAGGATCATGCGAGTTTCTCCCGCCAATAGGAAACCTGTTCCCGCACGCGAATGGGCGCGGTGCCGCCAAAGCTCGTGCGCGAATTCACCGAAGCGTCGAGCGTGAGCATGGCATACACGTCCTGGGTAATGCCGGGCTCGATCTTTTGCATCTCCGCGAGCGGCAGCGCTGCCAGCGGCACATGACATTCCTCAGCGCGTTTCACGATGGCGCCCGTGATATGATGCGCGGCACGGAACGGTTTTCCAAGAACCCGCACGAGCCAATCGGCCAGATCGGTGGCCGTCGGATATCCCGCCTCGGCCGCGCGTCGCATGGCACAGGTGTCGGCCCGCAAATCCGCGACCATGCCCGCCATGGCGGCCAACGAGAGTTCGAGCGCGTCAGCCGCGGCAAAGACGGGTTCCTTGTCTTCCTGCAAATCCTTGGCGTAGGCGAGCGCCAGGCCCTTTATCACAGCGGTGAGCGCAACGAAGCTGCCCAGGATGCGCCCGGTCTTCGCGCGCACAAGTTCCGCGGCATCGGGATTGCGCTTCTGCGGCATGATCGACGAGCCCGTCGTGAACGCGTCGCTGAGCGCGGCAAACCCGAACGAAGGCGACACCCATATCACGATCTCTTCCGCGAGACGCGACAGCTGCGTGGCGGCGGTGGTCGCCGCGGCGAGATATTCCAGCGCGAAATCGCGCGAGGCGACCGCATCGAGCGAATTGCGCATCGGCCGCTCGAAGCCGAGCGCCGCGGCGGTCATGCTCCGGTCGATGGGAAAGGGCGTGCCCGCCAGCGCCGCAGCCCCCAGCGGACATTCATTGAGACGGTTGCGCGCATCGCCGAAGCGGCCGCGATCGCGCGCCAGCATTTCGACATAGGCGAGGCAGTGATGCCCGAACGTCACCGGCTGCGCCGGCTGCAAATGCGTGAAGCCCGGCATGATCGTGTCGGCATGCAGTTCGGCCTGATCGACCAGTGCCCGTTGCAAGGCGAGAAGCAGTCTGTCGGCCCGCTCGCAGGCCGCGCGCACCCAAAGCCGGAAATCCGTTGCCACCTGGTCGTTGCGCGAGCGCGCCGTGTGCAACCGGCCCGCAGCTTCGCCCACGATTTCGGCGAGCCGGCTTTCGATATTGAGATGAACGTCTTCCAGCTCGCGGCGAAATGCGAAACGCCCTTCGGCAATCTCGACCGCAATCTGATCGAGGCCGCTAATGATGGCGTCCGCATCCTGCCTGGAGATAATGTTGCAGGCAGCCAGCATTTCCGCATGGGCGTGCGAACCGGCCAGATCCTCGCCGGCCAGCCGTTTGTCGAACGCGACGGAGGCGTTAATCTCCGCCATGATCTCGGCGGGGCCGCGCGCAAAGCGGCCGCCCCACATCTCGTTCGCACCCATAGGACCGACTATGCCCTTCTCGCGTCCAACGTTGCTTGCGGCTCTGGCCGCCCTGGTCATCGCCGCCGTCGCAGGGGTTCTATATGTGATCCGTCCGATGCCTGTCCACGCATGGACGCAGCCGCCTGCTGCCCTGGCCCAGCTGGCGATGGACAAAACGCCCGTGGAAATTCCCGGTGTCGCCTTCACGGACGCTGCCGGCAGGCACCAGACGCTCGCGGGCTTCAAAGGACATTATGTGCTGCTCAATCTGTGGGCCACCTGGTGTGCGCCCTGCGTGCGCGAGCTGCCCGCGCTGGCGCGGCTCGGCGACACATTGCCGGCCGGGCAGGTCTCGATCGTCGCCGTCAATGTCGGGCGTAGCACCGCGGCGGACAGCGCCGCTTTTCTCAAGGCGCATGGCGCGGCCAACCTCGCCGTCTATGTCGATTCCTATCGCGCCTTCATCCGCGTGCTCGACGCCAATGGTCTGCCGCTGAGCGTATTGATCGACCCGAAAGGACGCGAAGTGGCGCGCGTGCTGGGTCCCGCCCAATGGGACGATCCGCAGGCTGTCAGCTATTTGCGGTTCTTGATGAGGCCGGCCGCCCCGCGCGCGTCGTGAGTCGTGGTCAGCCTCGTTCGGGATAAGGCCTTCCGTCCCGGTGCGTGTATTGCTCAAGATTCTCGTCGAAGATGAGATCGATATCGGGATAGTCTGTGCGGTCCTTCTCGGCGCGCGTTCCGACCTCCAGGCATAGAGCCACATCGTTCGAGCGATTGATCAGATGATGGCCATCGGCCACGCCTTTCGGAAACCCCGCGCAATCGCCGGCGCGCAAGATTTCTTCGCCCGCATCCGTGACCAGCATCACTTCGCCGGACACGACGTAAACGAACTCATCTTCCCTGGAATGCCAGTGGCGCTGGCTTGACCATGTGCCCGGCAGCAGCGTGAGCAGGTTCACACCGAAATCGGTGAGGCCGCCCGCATCGCCCAACCTTTTGCGGACCCGCGCGGCGCAGGCTTTGTCGAACGGCGCGGGATAACCCGAGCCGCGCCTCTCTTCCGCGGAGGAAATATCGATTCTGGGCATCGGCGCTCCTTGATAAGCGCGGCGTTCCCGTCTTCAGCGCGTCGGAACGGGATGCTCGCCGCGATAGTCGTAGAAACCACGGCCGGTCTTGCGTCCGAGCCAGCCAGCTTCGACATATTTCACCAGCAATGGGCAAGGCCGGTATTTGGAATCCGCGAGGCCTTCGTAAAGCACCTGCATCACCGAGAGGCAGGTGTCGAGGCCGATGAAATCGGCGAGCTGCAGCGGCCCCATCGGGTGGTTGGCGCCCAGCCGCATCGCGGTGTCGATCGCTTCCACATTGCCCACGCCTTCGTACAGCGTGTAGACGGCCTCGTTGATCATCGGCAGCAGGATGCGGTTGACGATGAAAGCCGGGAAATCCTCCGCGTAAGCCGCGGTCTTGCCCACGCGTTTGACGATTTCGAGCGCCGACTGGAACGTGCCGTCGTCCGTCGCGATGCCGCGGATCACTTCCACCAGCTGCATCATGGGTACGGGATTCATGAAATGCAGGCCGATGAAATGCTCCGGCCGGTCGGTCGAGGCGGCGAGGCGCGTCACCGAGATAGATGAGGTGTTGGTGGCGATAAGCGTCTTGTCGCCGAGGCGCGGACACAAATCCCGGAAGATCTTGCGTTTGACGCTTTCGTCTTCGGTCGCCGCTTCGATGACGAAATCGCGGTCCTTGAGGTCGTCGAGATTCTGGCTCGTCTTGATGCGCTTGAGCGCGGGCTGGACGGCGTTGTCGTCGATGAGGCCGCGAGAGGCCTGCCGGTGCAGGTTCCGCTCGATCGTGCCCAGCGCGCGCGTCAGCGCGTCGGTGTTGAGGTCTTCCAGAACGACGTCATAACCTGCCAGCGCGCAGACATGAGCGATACCGCCCCCCATTTGTCCGGCGCCGATGATCCCCACGCGTTCGATATTCATGACCTTTTGTGGCTCCGTCTTGTGAAGCGGCCGCTCCGGCCCCCGCCTGCCGGCCGCTTTGTGTCCGTGAATGCGCTCAGTAGCCCAGCCGCGTCAATTCCTGCTCCATCTCGGGGATCGCCTTGAACAGGTCGGCGACGAGGCCATAATCGGCGATCTGGAAGATGGGCGCTTCTTCATCCTTGTTGATGGCGGCGATCACTTTGGAATCCTTCATCCCGGCGAGATGCTGGATGGCGCCGGAAATGCCGACCGCGATGTAAAGCTCGGGCGCCACGACCTTGCCGGTCTGGCCCACCTGGTAATCATTGGGCACGAAGCCGGCATCGACGGCCGCGCGGCTGGCGCCGACGGCGGCGTGCAGCTTGTCGGCGATCTTGTCGAGCAGGTGGAAATTGTCGCCCGACTGCATGCCGCGCCCGCCGGAGATGATGATCTTCGCGGAGGTGAGCTCGGGGCGTTCGGATTTCGACAGCTCTTCGCCGACGAATTTGGAGATGCCCGGATCGGCCGGTGCCGAAACCTTTTCGATTGCGGCGGAGCCTGCGCCCTCGGCCGCCTTGAACGCGGTCGTCCGTACCGTGATCACTTTGGTGCCGGCCGGCGCCTGCACGGTCTGGATGGCGTTGCCGGCATAGATGGGGCGCGTGAATGTATCGGGCGATTCGACGGAGAGAATTTCCGAGACCTGCGGCACGTCGAGCTTCGCCGCCACGCGGGGCAGATAGTTTTTGCCGTTGGTGGTCGCGGGCGCGAGGATCGCGGTGTAGTTCGGAGCGAGGCTCAGGATGAGCGCCGCCATGGGCTCGGCCAGCATGCGCGCATATTCGGTCGCGTCGGCGACGAGCACTTTTTCGACGCCCGGCAGTTTGGAAGCTGCGTCCGCCACGGCGCCGCAATCCGATCCCGCGACGAGCAGATGCACGGGCCCGCCCAGTTGGGCCGCGGCCGCGATGGTTTTTCCCGTCGCGTCCTTCAGTACCTTGTTGTCGTGCTCGGCGATGACAAGCGAAGCCATCAGATCGCTCCCACTTCTTTGAGCTTGTCGACGAGCTCGGCCGCCGTCTTCACTTTCACGCCCGCCACGCGCTTGGGCGGCTCGGTCACTTTGAGCACTTTGAGCCTGGGCACGGTGTCGACGCCATAATCCGCGGGCGTCTTTTCCGCGACGGGTTTCTTCTTGGCTTTCATGATGTTGGGGAGCGAGGCGTAGCGCGGCTCGTTGAGGCGCAGATCGGTGGTGACGATGGCGGGCAATTTGATCTCGACCGTCTGCAATCCGCCGTCGACTTCGCGCTCGACCGTGGCCGTGCCCTCGCCGATGGCCAGCGTGTGGGCGAAGGTCGCTTGTGGCCAGCCCAAGAGCGCCGCCAGCATCTGGCCGGTCTGGTTGGAATCGTCGTCGATCGCCTGCTTGCCCAGGATGACAAGCCCGGGCTGCTCTTCGTCGCAGATGGCTTTGAGGATTTTGGCCACCGCCAGCGGCTCCACATCGCCGTCCGCTTTCACCAGGATGCCGCGATCGGCGCCCATGGCGAGGGAGGTGCGGATGGTCTCCGAAGCCTGCTGCGGGCCGATGGAAACAGCGATTATCTCGCTCGCCTTGCCCTTTTCCTTGAGCCTGATGGCTTCCTCGACGCCGATTTCGTCGAACGGGTTCATGGACATTTTGACATTGGCGAGATCGACGCCGGTCTGGTCCGCCTTCACGCGCGCTTTCACGTTATAGTCGATCACCCGTTTGACCGGGACGAGAACCTTCATGATTGTTCGAATGCCTTCCCCGAAAACGCGGCCCCAGAGATTGCCCATCGCGTGGGCAGGGTTCGTTGGCTGGCGGCCGTCTCTTGTGCGGCGCAAAAACTAGGCATCGGACGGGCACCCTGTCAATCGAGCGGCGTATATGCGCTTTCGCGTCGCAGGGAGCAATCTCGGCCGCTTTATGGTGCGCTGCATCATGCCCCGCCGCGCGGAATTCTGCCGCGTTTCCGGGCGGCGGAACTTTCGGGCAACGAATTCCCTGCTAGCAGGGAAATTAGCAGGGAAAAACAGGAACAGGGAATAACAGGGAAAGGCTCCCATGATTCTGGCTCTCCGAAGTCCGGCGTTTCGGAGGGCAATGTATAACCGTTTCGCTTGAATGTCAAACCAAATCGGTTATATAAATCGGTCCGCCACGACAGGGCCTTATCGTCCGCGCGCCGGATGCAGCCGCGCGTCCAGCACGAAAGGTTCCTGCGCGACGGAATCGTAAAGTCCCGCGCCTGCGTCGAACACCACATTCCAGCTATGGGCGGAAACCACGCTCGGCAGGAAAACGAAGGCGTGGTTCTTCAGGAGTTCGTCGCCGAAGCGCTGTTGACCGGCGCTTAGGGCGCCGGGCCTGAGCCAATTCGGGTCGGGTACGTCCGCCGGATTCACCACATGAACCCGGCCCGGATCGGCAATGCGCGCTCGCGTCAGCACATGCGGCACGGTATCGAGCGCGGCGAAGGTCTTGTGGACGGCCACGTCCAGAATCGCCGTTGCGGGATCGAGCGCGGCATAGACGGCGCGGACGCCGCGGGAATTCCAGCGGCCGCCGACGCGCCAGCTGCCCTCGCCGCTCCTCCAGACGCCGGCATGTTTTGCCTGATCCAGTCGCCAGAAGGTTAGGTCGCCACTCCCCAGCGGCGGCGACAGCGGCGTCACGTATAGACGCCGTATTCCAGCCGCGTCAGGTGATCCTCGACCGACTCCACGCCCGCGGGCGTCGACAAGAGGTCGATGGGCTTGCGCCCGTCAAGCGCGAGCGCGGGCCTGTCCAGCCATTTCTCCGCTTCGGCCTGCACGCCGAACAATTCGATCGCGCGGCCGAGGATCTCGGCGAATTTCCAGGTGCGGCCGCTCTGCTCCGCGCTCAGCAGCCGGTCGGGCGCCTCCTGCCGCCGCTGCCAGGTGCGCACGCTGATCCCGATGGCTTTTTCCAGACTGCCGTGATGCGGCGCGTGCAGCAGGGCCACATCGTTCACCAGATGCTGCAGCGCATGGCCCGGCAGGCCCTTTTGCAGCAGGTCATGGGCTTCCAGGCGGTTGCGCACCTGCCGCCGCAGCGTCTTCCTGCCGCCGAGCAGTTTCACCGTGCGGCTGATATCGGAATCGTCATCGGGGATTTCCGCGAGCGTCATGGCGCCTCCGACATGTGTCGCTTCAAATATGACAGGTGACGCGGCGGGTTTCAAGCCTGAATGCGCATTTGCCGGCAGAAATTGTGCGCGCAGGCGCGATGCCAACTCCTGGCAAGCTGTTGAAAAACTCCCAGCGCCGAGTGAGCAACGCGCAGGAAGTCCTACGCGATCACAAGGGTGCGGTTTGCCTCGAAGGCGTGGTCGATCAGTTTTTCCATTTTGGCGACGAAGGCATTGGTGTTCTCGAGTTCCGCGTGGATTTCAAACGCAGCTTGATCGCGCCAGCGCGCGTGTATGAAGAAAAGCCGCGAATCGCGCATTGAACGCAGCGCTGCAATGGAAAGGCAGCCGGGTTCTCTCCGTGCCTTGGGCACCTGTTCAATGAGAGCGGTCGCTACCGCGGCTTCCATCCCTTGTCGCGCATGAAAGCGCGCAATGATGACAAGTTCCATTCCAAATTCCCTCGCTGATCGCGAGTTAAAATACCGCGACAGGATACCCATTACCCCGGCGATTCAACACTGGCCTGTTGCCATCTGATATCAGACAGTTCCACCACACGGCCTACGCCACAGGTAAGCTTTGGGAAATGTCTGGCGGGTAAAACGGATCGGCCGCGAATGGCGCGGCGACCGGGCCGGAGGCCTTCCAAGATGCGGCGATTTCTTTATGTCCTGGGGGCGTTGTTCCTGGGCCTGCTTGTCATCAGCGGCGTCGGCATCGGCATGGCCGTCCATGACGGAAGGGCGCTCGACGCGGAAAGCAAGGCGTATGTCGACACAGCCATTCCCGCCATTGCGAAAAACTGGAGCGAAGCCGAATTCCTCAACCGCGCGACGCCGGAATTGCGGGGCAGCATGTCGCCTGATCAGCTCGCCTCGCTGTTCGGCGAATTCGACCGGCTGGGGTCACTGGTTGCGTATCGGGGCTCTGTGGGTGACTCGATGATGTCCTATATCGCGGGCAAAGGGAAAACCGTCTCCGCGTCCTATCTCGCGCGGGCCGCGTTCCAGAACGGCAATGCCATTATCCGCATCGCGCTCCTGAAGCGGAACGGCCAATGGCGGATCAACGGTTTCCACGTCAACCTCGATCCGAACACATCAGGCGTCCCGCGTCCGACCGCGGCGTAGTACCCGGGATCACCGTCAGGTATCGCATCAAAAGATTTAACGCGGAGGCCGCAGAGGATGCGCCGTGGTCGCAGGGAACAAAAGCGCGCCACGCGCGCAGGGAAATTCTCGGCGGCGTTTGCGAAACCTCTGCGGCCTCTGCGTTAAAAATTCTTCGGCAAAACGCGACCGTCCTTGATGAATGGCAGGCACAAGCCGAACTCCGCCATCGCCAAGGTCCGCCGCCCGCGCCAATGCGGTGTTCCGGGTCGTCGCCCGGAACGGCGCGACGCACGTTTAGGCGATTTCACTGTAGCTCGAAATATTCCAGCGTGCCTTCGCCGTCGTCCGGCGGCTGTCCGGGCAATTTGAGCGTTATCGGACTGACGAAGCGCGTATACCAGGGCTTCTTCGACAGGATCGCCGCAGCCATCCGTATGAAGAATGATTGCTTCGACACCAGGTTGCTGGACGTAAGGAGGCGGTCGGAAATCCGGAATTCGGCCCGGCTGCCGTCGGCAGTGGTGAAGGAAACTCCGGCGCCGATCGGGCGCGCATGGTTCGGATCGGGATGGCGCACGGGGCCGCCTTCCACCGCCGAGACGTCGGCCCCATAGGCGTTGACTTCGACCTTGCTTGCATCGCCGACGAAGAAAAGTGGAATGCGCGTCCCGCCCAACGCTTCCTTGCCATGGATATCGGAGGCGATGATCGTGTGGCCGTCGCTTCGGCCGCGTCCCCACCACCAATTGTCGAACAGATCGGCCGGCGAAACATTGCCCCAATTGTGATCGTGATAGCCGCTGCCCGTGACCTGGCGGGTCACGCCGTCCCGGGTCAGCGTTCCCGTGACCGCGCCTTCCGGCACGGCGACGAACCACGCGAAGAATTTGTCGCCCGCTTCGATGTAGCCGGTTGCCGGGCGCCACGAGGCGACCCTGCGGCGCAGAACGAGATCGCAGCCCACGCCGCCAGTTTCCGCGGCGTCCACATGAATGGCGTAGGTCTTTAGATCGCCAGTAAAACTGTGAGGGCCGATCCGGATGTCGGCATGGTCGCGCGCAAACGCGCCCGGCTCCTCGAAGGTCCGCATGATGCGGCGGGTCGGTTTGCCCGGCGGCGTCAATTCGATATCGACAGCCCGGTGGTGCGAGCCATAAAGCCAATTGTCGCCGAACCACACCACCACCACGGTCCCGTCGTCGAGCAGCCCATCGAAATACCACCACTCGAAATATTCCGAGGATTGCGGCGTGCGTCTCCCGTCTTCGCGGACTTCGATCTCCCGGCCGATGCCGAGAGACCTGAAGTCTTCCGAAGCCGCCGCCAGGTGCAGCTTTGCGGCGCCCGAAATCGGCGCCGCACAGGAGACGCACGCCATGGCGAGCGCGCTTAACGCTGCGCCCGCCAACCAGGAACGGCGATGCGGTTCGACGCGGACTGGGCCGGCCGTCATTCGAACACCTTTTTTGCCGCCTCGGCGGCTGCCGCTGCGTGTGCCGCATCGTGGATGGCCTGGTTCTTCGCGAGATGGGCGAACATCTGAATGCCGAAGCCGCCGTCCAGGTCATCGACAATCCGCTTTTTCCAGGGACGGCGAACGATCTGCGTCGTCAAACGGCGCGTCACCCGCGGCTGCCTCATGATGTGGTCGGCGAGCGTCCAGGCGCGGTCGAGCAGCCGGTCTCGCGGCATGATCTCGTTCACGAGGCCATAGGCGAGCGCGAGCTTCGCGTCGATCCGCTGGCCGGTGATGAGGGCATAGGCCGCCCGCTTGACGCCCAAGAGTTCCTGCAGGCAGCTGTGAATCCCGTCTCCGGGAACCGATCCCATATTGTAATGTGGATCGAAAATGATCGCCTCCTCGGCGCAGAGCGTGAGATCACACATGAGCAGGATCTCGGCGTGGCCGCCGGACCCGTTGAACACGCCGATGGTGGGAATTTCGAGGTCGTTGATCAGGGCGCCGACATTTGTCCGCCCGTCCTTGTAAGCGTATTCATAGGCCCAGTGCTGCAGGTCGTCGCGCTCAAGGGCAAAGCCTTCGGGATCGATGGCCATCATGAAATGCTCGCCCGATCCGGTGAGGATCAGCAGCTCGTTTTCCGGATCGGCGCCGATCGTCTTGAGCAGCTGGCCGAGCGCGCGATGATTTTCAACGCTCAGCTGAATCGACCCGCCCAGTGTGTGCGCCTGGGCCAGCAGCGCGCCGTCGGGTCGCCTTTCAAGCCTGAAATGGTCTTTGAATTGCTCCTTGTAGTCGGCGAATTTCGGGGCGGGCACGAACTCGGTGAGCGACATCGCAATTTCTCCCTGTCAGCGCCGATCGATTTCCGTGAAGCTGCTCCAGTCCTTGCCATGCGATCCCGACTTCATCGCCATGCGAATTTTTGTCCGGATCGCTTCCGCGGTGGTCAATTTCAAGTTCACATCCCGTGCGGCAACGATCATCAACTCGATGTCTTTCAGACCGCCTGCGATCTCGAACCCCGGCGGGACGAAGTTGCGCTCGGCAATCCTGGTGACGTATTCCTTGACTGCCGGAACGCCGAAGAAGCCCGACAGCATCTGGATCGCGAGTCGCGGATCGAGCTTTGACTTTTCGGCGAGAGCGAGCGACTGACCAATCAGGTCAAGCGCGGATGCGAGCGTAAAATTGGCAAGCAGCTTGGCGACGTTTGCTGCCCTGGGATGTTCGCCGGTGACGATGACGGTCGGCGCGTAGCTCGTCACGACCGGGCGGACGCGTTCGATTGCGGAGGCGTCTCCCGCAACGAATGTCAGAAGTTGTCCGGCTGCGGCCGCGTCGGGGCGCCCCAGAACCGGACCGGCGATGTAGTGCGTATTGTTCTTCCGGTGCAGGCGCTCGAGCTTGTCGGACAGCTTCGGCGAAACGGTGCTCGCGCCGACATGGATCGCGGAAGGCCGCAGGCTGCGCAGGATTCCCGTCTTTCCGGTCGTGATCGAAAGCACGGCCTCATCGTCCATCAGACTTGAAATGACGATGTCGGCGTCCGACGCCGCTTCGGCGGGATTCTTTGCCAGGATTGCGCCGGATGCCACGAGGGATTCCGCCTTCTGTGGCGTTCGGTTCCAGACAGCGAGCGGGAAGCCGGCCTTGAGAACATGTTGCGCCATCGGCAGACCCATGCGGCCGAGCCCGATAAAGGCGACGGACTGCTTGTTCGCTACTGCGGCCATCGTGACACCATCGGATTGGGATGCGGGCTGTCCCTAAAATACGAATGGTTTTCGATTTTCGATATTCGGATTGTGTTGGCTCGCTGCGGCCGGGACGACGGCAGATCAAACCGTTGCCTGACAAGGGGATTTCCGGCAGTCTCGCGGAGCTTATGCACGCCCCGGGGCTGATCGCGCCAGGCGGACTCGGATTTGGATCAGGATGCGGCGAGGCAGCACTGCACATAGGCCTCGACGAGTGTCGTGAGTTCGTTTTCCAGGAGTTGTTGGCTGAACTTTGTATTGCTCTCCATGACGGACGCCCGGATGACACCGATCACCGCTCTCGTCAGCACGTACAGGCTTTCGGGCCGCAGGCGGCGCATCTGAGCGCCCGCTTCGCCGATTTCGTTGCCGACCAGATGCTGCGCGATTCTTTCGACAGGTTGCGCCAATTCCGCCGAATGCCCTTGCGCGATCATTGTTTCCAGCAGGATGCGCCGCAATTTCTGACGTCCGCCGAATCCCCGTATGGCCGCGCGCATCGCGAGTCGCGCGATCGAGTCCTCGCTCCCTCGCCGGTCCGCCGTCATGCTGGTCTGCACCGAGTGAAACGTCTTTTCGAGCTCGCGCCGCGCCATGGCGACGAGGATCGCCTCCCTGTTCGGAAAATAATCGTAGACCGTTCCCACGCCGTAACCGGACAGTTCCGCAATGCGGATCGTGGTCAACCCGGCCGCGCCGTCACGTTCCAGAATGCGCGCCGTCGCCTCAAAGATCTCCTCGACCGTTTCGATGGAACGCTGTTGTTTCGGATTTCTGCGGCCGCGCAACGCGGCTTTCTTGCGTGCAGGCTTGTGTCCCGGCATGAGCGGTCCTTTGACCGAACAAGGTCGCAGGATATCATCACGGGCTGACGCCGCCTGCCAGACAGCAGTTTATACCAGCAAGCCACCGCCATCTACGGCAAGTGTCTGGCCGGTCACATAGCCGTTCAGCATCAGATAGATATAGGCCGTGGCAGCCTCCGTCGGCGACGCTCCGCGTGGCAAGGGCGATTCCGCCACCCAATTCCGCAAAGCCTCCTCGGGTGCCTGCTTTTCCGGAAAACGGACTCGGATTTCAATCTGGTCCGCCGGGAAACGCCTCGGGGCCGCGGCGCGTTCGACAATTTTATGTATGCTGTTCCGATATCCCGTCTCGCCGAGGAAGGAAGACCGCCTTTGACCCGCGCCCTGATCTTCGAACGCTCCTACCTCAGGATAAAATCGCGCATCGATTCCATCGCCGGCGTCGAAACGATCATCATGACACAAGACCGCAAATTCCTCATGGGCGGGAAGGAGATCGACATCGAAGAGGCCCCGCCGGAAGTAGGCTGGCTGAACCTCGACCTGTTTCAGAACCCCGCAATCGGCGGATATCTCCGCGCGATCCTCGGTTCACCGGCGCTCAAATGGATCCAGAGCGGCGCAGCCGGCTTTGATAATCCGGTGTTCGGAGAGTTCGTCAAGAAAGGTGCGCGACTCACCACCAACAATGCGCAGTCCATCGCCATGGCGGAATACGTGCTCGCCACCGTACTCGACCACTTCCAGCGCGGTCCCGAACGCAGGAAGGCACAGATCGGGCACAGATGGGACCGCATCGCCTTTCGCGAAGTGATGAAGTCGCGCTGGCTGATCGTTGGCTTCGGCGCCATCGGCCGGGAGACCGCGAAGCGCGCCCGCGCATGCGGCGCGCATATCACCGGTGTACGTCGCTCCTCAGGAATTGATGAGCTTGCGGATCGAATGATTTTGCCGGATGAGCTCCAGGCGCATCTGCCGACCTCCGACGTTGTCGTACTTTCGTTACCGCTGTCAAAGCAGACCGAAGGAATGGTCGATGCGAAGTTTCTCGCAGCGATGAAAGCCGACGGCGTGCTCGTCAATGTCGGCCGCGGCGGTCTCGTTGACGAGAACGCACTTCTGACGGCCCTCGACGCCGGCAGGCCGGAATTCGCGATCCTCGATGTCTTCCGCACCGAACCGCTCCCGGCGGACAGTCCATTCTGGTCGCACAAGCGCGTCGCCCTTACGGCACACGCGTCGGCGAACGGTTCCGGCCTCGTCGCGCGTGGCGACGACCTCTTCCTCGAGAACCTTCGCCGCTTCACAAAAAGCGAACCCCTCATCAACGAAGCCAATGCGAAGGACGTGCAGAGCGGATGACGGAAGCAGAGGCGACACCACGCGGCACGAATAGCGATCCGCCCTTCTTCGCGGTGTCGCTCCTGAAGCTGACCGTGCTGTCGCTGTGCACGTTCGGTGTCTATGAGGCGTTCTGGCTTTACTGGAACTGGCGTATCGTCAAGCGCCGCGAAAAAACGGACATCTCGCCCTTCTGGCGCGCCTTCTTCATCTTCTTTTACGTCTACCCGCTAATCAAAAAAATAAGCGGGCAGGCGGATGCGCTTCACCTCCGCCCGTCGATCCCCGCCGGCCTTCTGACTATTGCCTGGATCGTTATCGGCTTCCTGTGGCTGCTCCCCGATCCCTATGGCCTGCTCAGCTTTCTGACGTTCGCGCCTTTGCTGCCGGTGCAGGCGCTGGCCAATCGCGTCAACGCGGCGGCGGCACCCGATCACGACCCGAACCGACGCTTCACGGCGTGGAACTGGGTCGGCGTCGCGGTGGGCGGCGCGCTGCTGCTTGTGGTAATTGTCACCACCTTATTTCCCATTCCGCTTCCCGATCCGCTCGCCGATCTGGTGCAATGAGCGTGGGGAGCGGTCGAGGTCAAATTGGACGATTGATGACAAAGCGCGCATCTTTGCTGGCCGGTCTGGAACCGGTGCATCCCGGCGCGTTTCTGCGCGAGGACGTGTTGCCCTCCGTGAAGCTGTCGAAGACCGGGCTGGCGGCGGCGCTGGGAATTTCGCGCGCGCAGCTCTATGCGATCCTGGGCGAACAGGCCCCGGTCACCGCGGCGATGGCGTTGCGGCTCGGAAAGTTTTTCGGCAATGGGCCCGAGTTCTGGCTCAACATGCAGAGCAATTACGACATCGAGACGCTCGGCCGCAAAATGAAAAAGCAATTGGCGGCCATTCCTCATGTCGAAGCGGCTTGACGCGGCCGTGCCCTTCGGCGCGCAATCGCCGGCACACGTCTTCAGGAGCAGATCATGAAGAGACTATTCGCGCTCATCGGCGCCGTTGTTCTGGTCCTGGCTGTCGCGGCCGGAGCGGTCGTCTATTTCTATTGGGACCAGGCGGTGCCGATCTTCGCGATGGGCGTCAATTATGTGCGCTATCTGTCCGCGCCCGCGGGAACGTTGACGACGGAGGTGGCGGCGGCGCCGGCGAACGCGACAGGGTCGACCGCCACCGTGCAGCGGGACGATTGGGCGAGTTACAACAAGACGCTGTCGTCGAACCGCTTCTCCGCGCTCGGCCAGATCGACACACACAATGTCGGCGGCCTGAAAGTTCTCTGCACCTACGACACCGGCCAATATACCGGCTTCACCGACGGCCTGCTCGAAGTGAACGGCGCGCTGATCGGCACGACGGAATACGACATCTTCTCGCTCGATCCATCCGATTGCCATGAGAACTGGCGCACCCACGAAGACTACCAGCCCGCAACGCCCCAGGGCGTCAATCGCGGCGCGGCCTACATGGACGGCCGCCTGTTTCGCGGCACGCAGGACGGCCGCGTCCTGGCTTACGATTTCAAAACCGGCAAGCGCCTGTGGGCGACTTCGATCGCCAATCCGAAGAAAGGTGAATCCGTTCCCGCAGCCCCCATTGCGTGGAATGGACTGGTGTTTGCGGGCAATGCCGGCGGCGACATCAAGGGCGTGAAGGGGCGCATGTATGCGCTCGATGCCGGCACGGGCCGGATCGTGTGGGAATTCTATCTGGTGCCGCGGACGCTGGGCGACGTGCCGCGCGGGCCGCAGGGCGCCTCGCCGCTCGACGCATCGACCTGGAACAATCCGGCCGGCGCGCCCATCACCGGCGGCGCGACCTGGACGTCCTATACGCTCGATCCCACGACGGGTCTTTTGTATGTGCCGGGCGGCAACCCCGCGCCCGATTTCGCGGCCGGAGAGCGCAAGGGCTCCAATCTCTATTCGGGCTCGGTCGTCGTGCTCGATGCGAAGACCGGCGCCTACAAAACCCATTTCAAGATCGTTCCGCGCGACTGGCACGACTGGGATGTTTCGAGCGCACCCGCCATCATCCACACGGCGGGCGGCAAGACGCTGCTGTCGGTCGCGCCCAAGGACGGGCATCTCTATGGTTTCGATCTCACGACGAACGCCCTCCTCTACCGCACGCCGGTGACCCGCATCGAAAATGCGGCTGTGGATTTCTCGGCCGGCAACGCGGTGCATTTCTGTCCGGGCTCGGTGGGCGGCGCGGAATGGAACGGTCCGGCCTTCGATCCGGCGACGAACCTCGTCTATATCGGCGAAGTCGAATGGTGCACCACGGTCACGCTGCAGACGCCGCAGCAGGTGATCGGCTCGCCACCGGGCCAACCCTGGTCGGGCGAAGCGTCGCTCAATCCCTACAACACTTGGGGCAGGCAGGATCCGTTCGGCAGCTGGGCGGGCTGGGTCTATGCCTGCGACGCCGACACCGGCGCGTGGAAATGGCGCGTGAAAACCAACTATCCCATCCAGAGCGGCATGACGCCCACGGCCGGCGGCGTCGTTTTTTTCGGCGATATGGGCGGCAATTTCTACGCTGTGGATGCGCGCGACGGCCGGAAATTGTGGGGTGAGAAAATCGGCGGCGCCATCGGCGGCGGCGTCATCACCTATACCGCGAACGGCGCGCAACGCGTGGCGGTGGCGACCGGTCTCACCGAAATCATCTGGCCGACCGAAATCACCACGGCGAAGATATCCATCCTGGGGCTGCGGTAGTCGGCGGCGCTCGCGAAATTCGAAAGCGCAAATACGCACGCGCCCGGCTGGGGCCGTCTGTCTCGCTTTTCAGCCGCCCTGCGCGAAGCTATTGTTCCGTACGGGGCTGGATCGGCTTCCGGCTCTTCGGGGAGGATTCGATGAGCGATGTGAAATGGGCGATCCACGGGCGGGAATTCGCCAATTGCAATTGCGCCTATGGCTGCCCCTGCCAGTTCAACGCGCTGCCCACTTACGGCCATTGCCGGGCCGTGGTCGGCATCCAGATCGATAAAGGATTCCACGCCGACACCAGCCTTGATGGGCTGCGCCTGGCGGGCATTTTCCGCTGGCCGGGGCCAATCCATATGGGCAATGGCGATGCACTCCCGATCGTCGACAAGCGCGCGAGCGAGGCGCAGCGCGATGCCCTACTGCGCATCATGAGCGGACAGGACACCGTTCCCGGCGCGACGATGTTCAGCGTGTTCTCCTCGATGCTCTCGAAAGGCTATCCGCCGGTGTTCGCAGACATCGATTTCGAAGTCGATATCGAGCAGCGGCGCTCGCGGCTCAAGGTGGACGGCTACATCGAGCAGCGGGGCGAACCCATCGTCAATGCGGTGACGGGCCGCGAATCGCGCGCCCGCATCGATATCGTCGGCGGGTTCGAATACACGCGGGCTGAAATGGGGCGCGGCTGGTCGAAGGCCGAGGGACCCATCGCCTATGAGTTGGAAGACAGCTACGGCCAGTTCTGCGAACTGCATTTGTGCGAGACGGGCATCATCCAGTGACATCCGCCGGCGATCGCGCGCTCGCGGCGATCCTCGTCCGCGACCGCTATGTCGTGGCGGTAGCACTGCTGGCGGTGACGGCGCTGGCCTGGTGGTACGTTCTCGTTCTGGCGGCGCAGATGACTGCGCCCGCCGCTTCCATGCCGTCGATGCCGGGAATGCAGGACATGCCGGGCATGATGATGCCGGCCCTGGCGCCCTGGACGATGCAGCACGCGCTCTTCATCTTCGCGATGTGGACGGTGATGATGATCGGCATGATGACGCCATCGGTCGCGCCCATGGTGCTCATCTACACGCAGGTGGCGCGGCAGGCGGCGACATTGGGCAAGGTGTTCGCGCCCGCTTTGTGGTTCGCCGCGGGCTATCTCCTGGCGTGGACGTCGTTCGCAACTTTGGCGACGGCCGCACAATACGGCCTCGAACGCGTGGCGCTGCTCACGCCGATGCTGGCCAGCGCGAACAAATGGTTCGGCGCGGCGATCCTCGTCGCGGCCGGCGTTTATCAACTCGCGCCGCTGAAGGATTCCTGCCTCGCCTCCTGCCGCGCGCCACTGTCTTTCGTGCAACGGCATGGCGGCTTCAGGGCGGATGTTTTCGGCTCGCTGTTTCTCGGCATGCGTCACGGGCTCTATTGCATCGGCTGCTGCTGGGCCTTGATGGCGCTGTTGTTTGTCGGCGGCGTCATGAACATTTTGTGGATCGCCGGGCTGATGATTTTCGTGCTGGCGGAAAAGATCATCCCCGCGGGCCGCTATGTTTCCCGCCTGGCCGGGCTCGCCGCGATCGCGGCCGGGGCCTGGGTGGCCGTCCAATAATTCTCGGACTGGGCGCCGCATTGCAAAGGCCGCTCATTTCAAATTGCCGAACTCGGCGCGCTTGATTGCGGCGGTGCGCAGTGCTAGCAAACAGTGTCGCTGATCGAAAGCGGCCGTAAGCGTTTACGTCAACCAACGCGCTGATTGATTCGCTGGTGCATCCACGCATCGGCAGATCTCGTGCGCTGGATTGACGTGATGACGAAACCTTCCCGAATTCTTATCGCGTTGCGCGCCGTTGCGCGCCCGTTCTTCCCGACGGGCCCGCCGCGCCCGTGGCAATGCCCATAACCAACTTCATTCCACTGTTTGCACGCGAGACGCAGACTGCCTGCGTCCGAAGGAGAGCTATTGTGACCGACATGACCATGACGATGAAGCTCAACCATTTGAGTTTCCCCTCCACCGACGTTGCTGCAACGGCGGCGTTCTTCGAGATACGTCTGGGCTGCACCAGTACGACGCGCGGGCCGGGCAGCCGCATCCTCAGGCGTCCGGGCTTCGACATCGTGATCGAGGACGCGAGCGGACAGAACGTGACGTGGCCGCATAATTTCCACGTCGGGTTCGAACTGCCGAGCGTCGCGGCCGTCAAGGAACTGCACGATGGCTTGCGGGCTGACGGCGTCGAGATCGAGACGGCGTTCTTCAAACACGCGCGCGGTTCGCGCTTCTTCTGCCGCGCGCCCGGCGGCCTGCTGTTCGAAATCAACACCCGCGCCGACGCCGAAGAAGCCTATCGCGGTACGTTCGACAATTAATGCGGGCGACAATTGATACGGACCGGTGCCGGCGTTCGAGCGGACGCCGGCACTCCTCCCAAGGACAAGTCCGGGGTATGGTGGGCCTATGACACCGGCTTTGATCGCTCACGTCGGCGCGGGAAGCCTCGGCATAGTCTCGGGTGCTGTGGCCTTGTGCGCGGCCAAGGGCGGGCGCCTGCACCGTGTCTTCGGAACAGTGTTCTTCCTAGCGATGCTCACGGTGTCATCGTTCGCCATATATCTCGCCCTGTTCGTGCCGCCGATTTTCGCCGGCGCAGCACCACCCAACGCGTCCGTGTCCGTCGCGATTTTGACGTTCTACCTCGTTGCGACGGCGTGGATGACCGTCCGCCGCAAGCAAGGCGCCATAGGCCTGTTCGAAAAGGGCGCGTTCGGCGTCGTTGGGGGCGCGGGCCTGGCTCTCCTGATTTTCGGCGTGGCCGCATCGCGCCTTCCGACGGCGCGGCCCGGCAGCTATGTGCCCTATTTCGTCTTCGCGGCCTTCGCGGCGTTCGCTGCCGCCCTGGACCTTAAACTCCTCCTGCGCGGCGGCATCTCCGGTGCATCCCGCCTCGCGCGGCATTTGTGGCGCATGTGCTTCGCGCTCTTCTTTGCCGCGGCCTTTTTCTTTCTTGGCCAGCCACAGGTGATGCCAAAATTCCTACACGGCTCGCCCATTCTGTTCGTGCCGGCGCTGGCGCCATTGGCATTCATGGTCTTCTGGCTGGTGCGTGTCCGACTCACCAATTGGGTTCCAAGCTCACAGAAAACCAAATTATTGAACCCCCGTTAGCTTGCTGTGCAAGCTACCATGCCGGGACAGCTTTGTAAACCATTTTGGTAAAATAGGTCCATATTGGTTATTATTTCTGTATACAGAAAGGTGGTTTCTGTATACAGAAATGGCAGTGGCCAGCGACATTTTATGGCTAGAGAGCAAGCGTGAAGGCAGAAAAATCCGGAAACAAACGCAAGACGCCGGCGGGCGTGGCCGTCGGGGAGTGCCTGTGCGGCAAGGTGCGCCTCGAAATCGGCGTCCCGGCATTCTGGGCCTGGCACGATCATTCGCGCGCAACCCAGCGTGCCCATGGCGCGGCCTGTGCAACCTATGTGGGGTGCTGGCGGAGCCGCGTCCGCATCGCGAAGGGCGCATCGAGCGTCACCCGTTTTGAAGACAAGGAGAAAAAGACGGCGCGAAGCTTCTGCGCGTATTGCGGCACGCCGCTCATGTACGAACGGGCGCACTCGCCGCAGATGTTGAACATCCCCCGGGCGCTGTTCGAAGGCCGCACTGGCCGCGAGCCCCGCTATCACATCGCCATCGGGGAAGCGCCGGAATGGGCCTACCGGGGCGAGAAGCTGGTTCCGCTCAAGGGATTCCCCGGCGTCGTCTGGGAACGCCCGGGACGAAAAAAGACGCGCCCGGACGGGTTCGAACCTTCCTAAAGCGACAGGTCGCAAACGGGGGTCGGAACAGCAACTTTTTGGTTGCTATTCTGACCATGCCCTGGCATTGTACCAGCAACCAGGAGGTTGCACATGACCAATCGCGTCGAAAAGAGCATCGAACTGAACGCGCCTGTCGAAAAGGTTTGGCGGGCGCTCACGGACCATAATGAATTCGGCACCTGGTTCCGGGTGAAGCTGGACGGACCGTTCGTGCCGGGCGAAATCTCGCGCGGCCATATCACCCATCCGGGCTACGAACATCTCAAATGGGAAGCTACCGTCCAGCGCATGGACGCGCCGCGCCATTTCTCGTTCACGTGGCATCCCTATGCGGTCGATCCCAAAGTCGACTATTCCCAGGAAGCGCCCACGCTGGTCGAATTCCGGCTGGAGCCGACTGCGAACGGAACGCGGCTGGTCGTTGTCGAAACCGGCTTCGAAGCCCTGCCGGCCCATCGGCAACCGGATGCTTTGCGGATGAACGACAGCGGCTGGGCGCAACAGATGATGAACATCAAGGCCCATGTCGAGCGCTGATGCGCGGATTCGCCGGTCCGACCCGGCGCCTATCTTCGCGGCATTGGGAGATGGAACCCGCCTCTCGTTGCTGGCGAAGCTGAGCGATGGCGAGACACGCTCGATCGCGGGGCTTTCCGCGGATACGCGGCTCACGCGGCAAGCCATCACCAAGCATCTGCGCGTGCTGGAGAATGCCGGGCTCGTGAGCAGTACGCGGTCGGGCCGCGAAACCCGTTTCACCTTCCGGCCGGACGCGATCGTCGAAGTGAAATCTTATCTCGATCACGTCTCGATCCAATGGGACAATGCCCTCTCACGGCTGCGCGCCTTTGTTGAACGGTAACCTGCATCGCTCATCGGCGCCGATGGTCAGAACAGGGAGCAGATATATGCAGAAGATCACGCCCTTCCTCTGGTTCGACGGCAAGGCCGAAGAAGCGATGAATTTCTATACGTCGATCTTCAAGAATTCGAAGGTCGTCGACGTCGCGCGTTACGGCGACGCCGGACCTGGCCCGAAGGGCTCGGTGATGACCGCGAGCTTTCAACTCGACGGGCTGGAATTTGTCGCGTTGAACGGCGGCCCGCATTACCAGTTCACGCCAGCCGTTTCCTTTTACGTCGGATGCGAAACGCAGGCCGAGGTGGATCATTACTGGGACCGCCTCGGCGAAGGCGGGCAACCGCTGCAATGCGGCTGGATCACCGACAAATACGGCGTGACGTGGCAGATCGTGCCGACCGCCCTCATCGACATGATGCGGGACACGGACCCCGACAGGGCGAGCCGGGTCGTGCAGGCGATGATGCGCATGGTCAAGCTCGACATCGCCGCGCTCAAACGCGCTTACGACGCGTAGCCCAGATGCCCGACGCGCGATTCTATTTCAGCGTGTCGAGGTAGGCGATGAGATCGGCGCGCTGGGTGGCGTTGGAGATGCCGCCGAACGTCATCTTGTTGCCCGGCACGACCTGCGGCGGCGAGGTGATGTAGGCGTCAAGCTTGGCGTTGGTCCAGACGAACCCCGCGCTCTTCATCGCGGGCGAATAGAAGAAGCCCGGAAACGTGCCCGCCTTGCGGCCGACGATTCCGAACAGATTGGGCCCGATCAGTGCAGGTCCACCTTTCGTATTGTTATGGCAGATGGCGCAGCGCTGAAACACGCTGGCGCCGGTCGCGGCATTGCCCGAGGCATGAGCCGCGGTGGTGCTGACGGCCAGGATGAGTAGCGATTTCCAGATCATTTCCCGAACCCGCCTACGCCTTCTTTTGCCGTTTCGATCGCGGCGCGAAACCCGATCGGATCAGCGATGTTGGGGATGTCGAATGCATCGACGCCGGTGCCCTCGATATGGATGTGACCATAGCCGAGCAGGCGTCCGAGAAAACTCTGCGACACGCGCACGCCTTCGATGTTCGGCAACGCCAATTCGTTGGTCTTGAGCGTGAAAACGCCGGTCTTCTTGATGAAACGGTGGGTGGTCACGCCGATCTCCGTCGTCCACATACGGATCATCATGTCGAAGAAAATCCAGATGCCGATGAGGACGATGCCCAGCACGATGAGCGCGAGCCAGGCCTGGAGCTTGTAGATCCAGTGGAAACGCGCCCGTGCGATCAGTCGCTCGCCCTCGCCGAGCGATTTTTCGATATAGCCCATGAATTGTCCCGCAACGATCCTCTGGTCGGGTTATAGCTTTCTCGCGCCCCTTGCGGAAAGGGGTTGCCCATCCGTTTCGTCATGCCGGAAAAGTGCGGCGCGCGGCTCAATCGTCGTTGTGATCCGGCAGCAGTACTTCGCGCTTGCCCTGGTGATTGGGCTTGGAGATGACGCCTTCCTGCTCCATCCGCTCGATCAGTCGGGCGGCGCGATTGTAGCCGATTTCGAGCCGCCGCTGGATGTAGCTTGTCGTCGCCTTGCGTTCGCGCGCGACGATGGCAAGCGCCTTGTCGTAGAGATCGTCGCCGGATTCGCCATTGCCGCCGCCGAACAGCGCATAGGGATCCTCGCCGTCGTCATCCTGTTCTTCGGTCACGGCGTCGAGATATTCCGGCCTGCCCTGTGTTTTGAGAAACCGCACCACGTCTTCCACTTCGTGGTCGGTGACGAAAGGGCCATGCACGCGGCGGATGCGGCCGCCGGGCATCATGTAGAGCATGTCGCCCTGGCCGAGCAGCTGCTCGGCGCCCTGCTCGCCCAAGATCGTGCGGCTGTCGATCTTGGACGTGACCTGGAAACTGATGCGGGTCGGGAAATTCGCCTTGATCGTGCCGGTAATCACGTCGACGGACGGCCGCTGCGTCGCCGCAATCAGGTGAATGCCCGCCGCGCGCGCCATCTGCGCCAGGCGTTGCACCGCGCCTTCGATCTCCTTGCCCGAGATCATCATCAGATCGGCCACTTCGTCGACCACGACGACGATGTAGGGCATGGGTTCGAGTTCGAGCATCTCGTCTTCGTAGATGGGCTTGCCGGTTTCGCGGTCGAATCCGGTCTGCACGGTGCGCTTGAGAGTCTCGCCCTTCTCCTTCGCGCGCCGCACGCGATCGTTGAACGCCTCCACGCCGCGCACGCCCAGCTTCGACATTTTGCGGTAGCGCTCTTCCATCTCGCGCACAGCCCATTTGAGCGCGACGACGGCCTTGCGCGGATCGGTGACGACGGGCGCGAGCAGATGCGGAATTCCTTCGTAGACGGACAATTCCAGCATTTTGGGGTCGATAAGGATCATGCGCGCCTGTTGCGGCGGCAGCCGGTAGAGGAGCGACAGGATCATCGTGTTGAGCGCGACAGATTTGCCCGAACCCGTCGTGCCGGCGATGAGCAGATGTGGCATTTTCGCGAGATCGACCATCACCGGCTCGTCGCCGATGGATTTGCCGAGCGCCAGAATGAGCGGCGGGCGCGCCTTTTCATATTCGCTGCAGCCCAGCATTTCGCGCAGAAACACGGTCTCGCGATGCTGGTTGGGCAATTCGATGCCAAGCACGTTGCGGCCGGGAATGACGGCGATGCGCGCCGCGACCGCGCTCATAGAACGGGCGACGTCATCGGCGAGACTGATGACGCGGGAGGATTTGACGCCGGCCGCCGGTTCGAATTCGTAGAGCGTCACCACCGGGCCGGGCCTAACGGCGACGATACGGCCGCGCACGCCGAAATCGACGAGCACGGCTTCAAGCATATGCGCATTTTCTTCCAGCGCGTCGTCGTTCAGCCGGCCGCTTTCGGGAATGCGCACCGACTCGGCCAGCAGACCCAGTGGCGGCAATTGATATTCGCCTTCGGCCAGGTTGAGAGCCGGCTGGCTCGGCGATTTCTGGCGCACGGGCGTCTTGCGAACCTCTTCGCGTCTGACGCGGCTGGTGCGCTGGCGTTCGTCGTCGCGCGCAACAATCTGTTTGGCGCGTGGCGGCGGTTCGTCGCCATCATCCTCCTCTTCCTCGAAGGGTTCGTATTCCTCCTGCGCTCTGGGCTCTGTCGTGCGTACAAACACTTCCGGCACGTGCAGCTTGCCACCGGCCCAGACGAAGAAGGCGGTCGTGTTGACGACGCCGCGCCACAGCGGACGGAATTTGAGGCCGGTAGCAAGGAACGCGAGCGGCAGTCCCGCCAGCAGCAGCGACAACGGCAGCACGATGGCGATCCAGCTTTGCCCATAGGCTTGCGCCGCGTGCCTGGCCAAGCCGCCCGCCGCCAGGCCGATCAATCCGCCTGTGCCGGCCGGCATCACGATCGGTGGCGGAAAGACAGCCAGTCCAGCCGCCACGAAGAGCGTTCCCAACGGCCAGGCTATGCCGCGCCATGCGGCATGACTGAGGCCGCGTCCGGTCAGCGCGCGCGTGCCCCACACGGCGGGCGCGGCCAGGAATACGAGTGCTGCCAGGCCGAATCCCTGCAGCAGCAGGTCGGCTGCCATCGCGCCCATTCCGCCCAGCAGGTTGGAGGGTTCGTGGCTCGTGGCGTTGTCGAGACTGGAATCGTTGGGGCTATAGCTGGCCAAGGCTACGAACGCGGCAACCGAGCCCAGAACGAGGGCGGCGCCGGCGCCTCGGATGAGCGCGGCGTGCAGGAAGGACATAAGCGCCCGGCGCGCGTCTTCGAGCGCATCGGCCATTGCGGCCCGGCGCGTGCGCGGCTGGTAAACGCCGATGGTCCGTCCCTGGCTCAAACGGTTTCTGCCTCGCCCAGAATTTCAGCCAGCCTACCGAGTGCGGCTTCAATGGTTGACAAATCGTAAACAAGCGCCACGCGAATGTAGCGAAAGCCAGGGTTTGACTGGGGATTCCCGGCTTCTGTCTCGCGTCCCATATAGGCTCCGGGCAGCACGCGGATGCCGGCCTGGCGCCACAGAGCGAGTGTCGCGGCTTCGCCATCGCCCACATCGAGCCAGAGGAAGAAGCCCCCTTCGGGCCGGCGAAATCCGCCGCGGTTGCCCAGGATCCGTTCGGCGAGCGCCATGCGTTCGGCAAAGGTGGCGCGATTGGCCGCGACATGGATCTCGTCGCGCCAGGCGGCGGCCGACGCCGCCATGATGGGCATGGGCACCTGTGGCCCCGCATAGTTGCGGAAGGTGCGGAACTTCGCCATCAGCGACGCATCGCCCGCGACGATACCGGAGCGCAGCCCGGGCAGGCCGGAACGCTTCGAAAGGGAATGAAACGTCAGCAGCCGGGTCAGCCCGCCGCTGGTTTGGTGGCGGACCGTGAGCGCATTGGCCGGCCGCTGGCCAAAATAGATGTCCGCATAACATTCGTCTGCGAACACGGTAAAATCGTAGCGATCCGACAGTTCGAACAGTGTTCGCCAATATTCGGGGCTGGCGCAGGCGCCCTCCGGGTTCGACGGCGAACATACATAGACGGCCGCGGTGCGCTCCAGGAGCGCCGACGGCAGACCTGCGAAATCCGGCAGGAAGCCCGCAGCCGCGCGAGCAGGAACGAAGACGGGTTCGGCGCCGACCGCCAAAGCCGCCGCCGCATAGCATTGATAGAACGGGTTCGGGATAAGGATCGCGGGCCGCGCACCTGCTTTGCGCTCGGGCGTCACGACAAACGGCGCCAGAAACAATCCCTCGCGTGTACCGTTAAGCGGCAGCAGATTGCGTTCCGAATTGATCGCCGCATCGGGCAAAGCGAATCGGTGTTGCAGCCAGTGGGCAGCGGCGTCGCGCCACTCCGCAGTGCCGTTGACGGGCGGGTATTCACCGAACAGATGCGTGTTTTGCACGAGCGCATTGGCGACGAACGCCGGAACGTCCCCATGCGGGTCGCCGATGGCAAGGCTTATCGGAGCAGCGCCGGGCGGGTGTGGGTCGAGCAGATTCGCGAGCTTTGCGAAAGACCCTTCCGGTAGCTCGGCAAGGCGGCCTGGCAGCACTATTCCCGTCCCGCGAATCTGGTTGCGATTTGATCGCGCGATTCTATCGCGGTTTGGACTCCAACTGAAAAGAAAAAGGGCGCCCCGCGAGGGGCGCCCAGGTACTGGGGATTTTCCTGCCGTCAGCCGTGCACGGTTTCGCCGTGAAGATTGATATCGAGGCCTTCGACTTCGACATCGTGCGAAACGCGCAGACCGATAACGAGATCGATCAGTTTGAGAATGATGAAAGTGCCGAAGGCGCAGTACACAAACGTGGCACCCACATCGTAGAACTGTAGCAACATCTGATGGCCGTTGCCGTCAAGCAGCCAGCCGCCATTCGGCGCACCGCCCGCATTGATGGCTTTGCTGGCGAGCGCGCCCGTCAGCATCGCGCCGAGTGCGCCGCCGACACCATGCACGCCCCAGGCGTCGAGCGCATCGTCGTAGCCGATTGCTTTCTTCACCCATACCGCAGAGGTGTAGCAGACCGCGCCGGCCAGAAGTCCGATGATAAGCGCGCCGGTGGGATTGACGAAGCCAGACGCCGGCGTGATCGCGACGAGGCCCGCCACGGCACCGGAAATCATGCCGAGAATGCTTGGTTTCTTGGCGATGATCCATTCTGCGCCCATCCACGAGAGCGATGCGGCGGCGGTGGCAATCTGTGTCGCCGCCATCGCCATGCCGGCGTTGACGTTGGATGTCACTGCCGAGCCTGCGTTGAATCCGAACCAGCCGACCCACAGGAGCGACGCACCGATGACGCTGAGTACCAGATTGTGCGGTGCCATGTTTTCCGTGCCGAGGCCCACGCGCTTGCCGAGCATGAGGCAGGTGACGAGACCGGCCGTTCCCGCGTTCAGATGCACGACTGTCCCGCCGGCATAGTCCAGAGCGCCCAGCGAGCCCAACCAGCCGCCGCCCCAGACCCAATGTGCGATCGGGCAATAGACGAAGATGAGCCACAGCGACATGAACCACATGAAGGCGGAAAATTTCATGCGATCCGCCAACGCGCCCGCGATGAGCGCCGGCGTGATGATCGCAAACGTCATCTGGAAGCACATGTAGACGGATTCGGGAATGGTCGGCGCCAGGCTCGATGTGGCGTTGATGCCCATCGGAATGAGGAAGAAATATTTGAAGCCGCCATACCAGGCATTGTGCGAACCGCCATCGGTAAAGGCGATGCTATAGCCGATGATCATCCACAAAACGGTGATGATGCAGGTCGCGCCGAAACTTTGCGCGAGCGTGGCGAGCACGTTCTTCTTGCGCACCATGCCGCCGTAAAACAGCGCCAGTCCCGGAATCGTCATCATGAGGACGAGGGCAGTGGATGTGAGCATCCATGCCGTATCGCCCGTGTCGATCTTCGGTGCCGCGGCGAAGGCCGCGCCGGCGCTGGCGACCAGCGCTCCAATTCCAGCAAGCGCGCCTATGCACGCGCGATTCATTTTAAAAATTTGCATTCTGAAACTCCCCTTGATGGACACCTGAAAGGATGTGAGTGCGCGTCAAAGCGCGTCGCCGTCGATCTCACCTGTGCGGATGCGGACGACCTGTTCGAGCGGCGTGACGAAAATCTTTCCGTCGCCGATCTGGCCGGTTTTGGCCTTTGAGGTGATCGCCTCGATGACGGCTTCCACCATCTCGAGTTTGACCGCGACCTCGATCTTGAGCTTGGGCAGGAAACTCACGGCGTATTCCGCACCGCGATAGATTTCCGTGTGCCCTTTCTGCCGTCCGTAGCCTTTGACTTCGGTGACCGTCATGCCCTGTACACCCAGCGCGGAGAGCGCCTCGCGCACCTCGTCGAGTTTGAAGGGTTTGATAATTGCCGTAATAAGCTTCATCGAGATATTTCCCTTATTGGCCGACCCGCACCATTGAACTTTAATGCTTTCTCAAGAACCGTGCCGCGCTGCAGCGAAGTTGAGAAAAATATTCAACCATCTGATTCAATTGAACTATTCTGAAAAAATACAATTCTGTAGCAGGCACAAGCCCGGGAGCGTCTGATCAATTATTGTGCAATATGATTTTTTTGCACTTTTTTTGCTCCGTCGATTCAGAGGCGCCGGGACTGAGGCAATATTTCCGCACCATGGATTTGGGCGAGAGGTAAATTGCCGGCATGGCGCGTGAAATGGACACCGACGTGATCATCGGCGGCGGGGGCATGGTCGGCCTCACGCTGGCGCTGGCGCTGGCACAGGGCGGCCTCAAGGTCGTGGTCGCCGATCCGGTTCCGGTGGCAAGCGCGGTGGCTCCGGCCTTCGACGGGCGCGTGAGTGCCCTGTCCTATTCTTCGATCCGCATGCTGAGGGCATTGGGTGTGTGGCGCCGGCTCGAAGACGACGCGCAGCCCATCAAGGACATCCTGGTGACCGATGCGGCCGTCGGTCGGGTGCCCTCGCCCCTTTCACTGCATTTCGATCATCGCGAAATCGGCCAGCCGATGGGCTGTATTGTCGAGAACCGGCACATCCGGGCAGCTTTGTTTGCGGCGGTCGCCGCCAGCAAGGCCATCGTGCTACGCGCGTCTGCATCCTTCGTGGATCTGGAAACGCAGGCACTCGGCGCGACCGCGACGCTCGACGGCGGCGAGACGCTCCGTGCGCGCCTCTTCGTGGCCGCGGATGGCCGCGAATCCCCTATGCGCGAGCTTATGGGCGTGCGCCTTATCCAATGGTCCTATCCGCAATGGGGAATCGTGGCCACGGTCAGACACGAGCGTCCGCATCGTGGCACGGCCTATGAGCATTTCCTGCCTTCAGGGCCATTCGCGATCCTGCCGATGACGGGAAATCGTTCGTCGCTCGTGTGGACGGAGCGCGATCATGTCGCCCGCGCGATGCTCGATCTGCCGCCGGCCGCTTTCGAGACGGAAATGGCGCAGCGTTTCGGCACGCATCTGAGCGCCGTCCATGCCGAAGGCCCGCGCTGGTCCTATCCCTTACGGTTTCATCTCGTGCGTTCCTATGTGAAGCCGCGCTTTGCGATCGTAGGCGACGCGGCCCATGGCATACATCCCATCGCGGGCCAGGGCCTCAATCTCGGCTTCAAGGACGTGGCTGCTCTCGCAGAGGTGACACTCGACGCAGCGCGGCTCGGTCTCGATATCGGCGCGCTCGACGTGCTGCAACATTACGAAAGATGGCGGCGCTTCGATTCCTTCACGCTTGCCGCGGCAACCGACACCCTCAATCGGCTGTTCTCGAATGATTTCGCGCCGCTGCGCGTAGTGCGCGATGTGGGCCTCGGCGTCGTCGACGGGATCGGCCCCCTCAGGCGCTTCTTCATGCGCCATGCCGGCGGGGATGTCGGCAAGCTGCCGCGATTGCTGCGCGGCGAGTTGGCGTGAAACGATGGACGAGGTCTGCAAAACGAAGTAAAAACTCTGCCATGTCACGCCAGGAACGGATCACGATTGAAGCGGGCAAGCGCGGCGGGCAACCGACGATTCGCGGCCTGCGGATAACCGTTTACGATGTGTTGCATCGGCTGGCGGAGGGCGCCAGTGAAACGGAAATTCTTGACGATTTTCCGGAACTGGAAGCGGCCGATATTCGCGCCTGCTTGGCTTACGCCGCTGACCGCGAGCACAACACTGTGACGCTGTTGGTGCGGTGAAACTGCTGCTCGACGAGAACTTGTCTCGACGCCTCGTGCCGTTCCTCCAAGCCGCTTTTCCTGGAAGCTCACAAGTGGCGCTTTTGGGGCTGGAGAGCGCTCCTGATCGGGCGGTTTGGGATTACGCCAAGGCGAACAATTTTGTAATCGTGACGAGCGATGCCGATTTTGAGGAACTCAGCCTGGTTTTTGGCGCGCCGCCGCATGTGGTTCGACTCCGGGGAGCGAACCTCTCAAAATCCCGTGCCCTGGCGTTGCTGACGGACCACGCGGAATCAATGCGCAACTATATTGAGAAGGAAGGCCGGGCCTGCGTTGAAATCGTGAAGCCGTACCCTTAATCGATAAGACGACTCGTCACGTCATTCCCCGCGCAGCTTGCCCTTGCCGCGATGCGCCAGCGCCGCGGGGAGCTCCACATAGAATTCGCGCGCCTTGGCCACCACCATTTCGTTGCGCGCGGCCTCGGCTTCATCGCGCGTGGCGAATATTTCGCCCGCGAACAGGAACCTTGAAACCGGCTGGCCTGTGCGCTCGTCCGGCATTGCAATTTCGTTGATTTCTTCGACCTGCTCTTCGGCCAGGCGCAGCGTGTGTTTGTAATGCGCAAGCCGGTCCTGGCGGTCCAGGAGTTCTTGACGTTTGCGCGCCACATTTCTCGCGTCGAAGCGGCGCAGCACCGCCAGGATGGGCGCATGAAAACGGTAGAGCAAGATCGCCGCCAGCAGCACACCCGTCGTCACGAAGAGATCGCGCAGCATCGCTCTCAGGCCAGTCCCGCGAGAATGGGTTCTGTGGTGTCTGCATGTGCCTCGGGCACGCGCCGGAGATAATCGAGACTCTGCATTTCGGTAAGACGCGACGCCGTGCGGCGGAACGCCTCGGCGCCATCCCCCGACATATAAAGCCTGTCCGGGGGGGCTGCGGCCGAACATACAAGCTTTGTGCCCGTATCGTAGAGCGTATCGACGAGCACAATGAACCTGCGCGCTTCGTTGCGATTCTCGGGGCCCAATACGGGGATATTGTCGATAAGCAGAGCGCGGTAGCGGCGCGCGATCGCGAGATAGTCGGCAGCCGCCAGCGGGCGTGCGCATAATTCTTCGAACGAAAAGCGCGCCACGCCGTTTGCAGTCCGCGGCACCACGAGCGCGCGGCCGAACATGATCAGTGTCTCACTGCCGCCCGCCGCGCGATCCGAAAGCTTCGCCCAGGCCGCGTCCATGGCGGCTGTTGCTGCCGGCCCCAGCGGCGTGTTGTAAATATTGAGACCCGTCAAATGCCCCAGGCGATAATCGTGCGGGCCGTTCACCTCCACAATATCCAGCCGTTCCTCGATGAGCGCAATGAAAGGCAGGAACAGCTGGCGGTTGAGGCCGCCCTGGTAAAGCAGGCGGGGGGGCGTGTTCGACGTGGCCACAATCACCACGCCGCGCGCCAGCAGCTGTTGAAACAGGCGGCCGAGAATCATCGCATCGGCGACGTCGCTCACCTGAAACTCGTCGAAACAAAGCAGCGTCGCCTGCATGGCGATCCGTTGGGCTATGGGTGCGATCGGATCGTCCCCGGCGTCGTGGACGAATTCGGGCCTTGCGGCGCGCGCCCTCAGGGTGAGTTCGCGCCATTCGTGCAGGCGCGCATGCGTCTCCGTCATGAAAGCGTTGAAATGGATGCGCAGCTTCGATCCGGTCGGCGCGGCGGCGAAGAACATATCCATCAGCATGGACTTGCCGCGCCCGACATCGCCCCACAGGTAGAGACCACGTGGCGGTTTGCGGCCGCCGAAAAAACCACGCCGGCCGGGACGATAGGTTTCGAGCGCCCGGCCGAGCGCCGCCAGACGCAAGGCAGCCGCCTCTTGCGCCACGTCGCGTTTGAGTTCGTCGTCCGCCACGCGGGCGCGATAGAGGTCGAGAAAATTGTCCGACATCAGCAGCGGCGCGGCAGGATTGCCCAATAGTCGAAATCGAGGATGACGGCCTCCTGATAATGCCCTTGCGCGTTCCTGTCAGGATAATCCGTACAGGGAATATTTTTTACGGCCACCAGCCTGAGGCGCAAAGCGCCGCAGTCCTGACGATCCGCGATCTCCGCTTTCGCCAGCACTTGCGACCAGGCATAGACCGTATCGCCTGCGAATAGCGGCGCCACATGACGCCCGGCGTTGATCGCGGCGATGTGGATCGCGTTGCCGAGACCGTTGAACGAGAGCGCGCGAGCCAAGCTGATCGCGTGACCGCCATAGATGAGCCTCCGACCGAACCGGCCCTGGCCCTCGACATGCTGGTTGAAATGGACGCGGGCCGTGTTCTGGTAAAGCCGCGTCGCCATCGCGTGCTCGGCTTCTTCCACCGTCACGCCGTCAATATGGTCGATCTTCTCTCCAGACGCATAATCGTCCCAGTAAAACGCGCTGCCCGAGGCCGCAATATCGAAGGCCCGGAAATCGAGCCCGGGAACAGGACCGAGTGTTTCGGCCGGTACGTACTCGGCCAGTTCCGGCACATGCGATTGCGCCGCCGGGATTTGCGGATCGTGCTTGCGCACCATCACCCAGCGCACATAGGAGAGAATCACGTCCCCCGCCTCGTCGAAACCTTCCGTGCGGACATAAACAATTCCTGTTTGCCCGTTGGAATTTTCCTTGAGCCCGATCACTTCGGATCTGGCGCTGAGTGTCGCGCCGGGAAACACCGGCCGATGAAATCTGCCCTCTGCATATCCCAGATTGGCGACGGCGTTGAGGGAGATGTCCGGCACGGTCTTGCCGAACACGGTGTGGAACACGAGCAGGTCGTCGAGCGGGCTGCGGGGAAATCCCAGCCGCTGCGCGAATGCGTCGGACGATTGCAGCGCGAAACGGGAGCCGTAAAGCGCCTGATACAGCGCCACATCGCCTTCACCCAAGGTGCGCGGCGTGGCGTGGACGAGTTTCTGGCCAAGCCGGAAATCTTCGAAGAAATTGCCACTTTGCGTTTTCATGCGGCTTCCAGCGCGGCAATCGCATCGGCGAGTGCCACCGTATGGCGCGCGATCTCGGCGTGCAGCAATTCGACCATGCGGCCGTCGACCGCAATCGCGCCCTTGCCTCTGTTTTCGGGCCGTTCGAATGCGGCGATGAGGTTGCGCGCCGCTTCGACCTCGGTTGCCGAAGGTGCAAAGGCTTCGTTGCAGGACGCGATCTGCGAAGGATGAATAAGCGTCTTGCCGTCGAAGCCGAAAGCGCGCCCCTGCCGGCAGGACTCCCGAAAACCATCCGTATTGCCGATATCGTTGTAGACGCCGTCGAGGATGCAAAGGCCGAAGGCCCGCGCCGCGGCCACCGAAAGGCCCAATGCCGCGGAGAGATTCTGTCGATCTGGCGTGTGAACGCCGCGGAACTCCTTGACCAAATCGTTGGTGCCCATCACCAAGCATGAAAGGCCGCCACCGGCGCCTGCGATGGCGGCGAGATTGAGAATGGCGAGCGGCGTTTCGATCATGGCCCATATCGCAACAGGCTCGGAAAGTTGCGCCGCCACGGCGGCGAGGTCGCCGGCATGCGAAACTTTGGGAATGAGGATCGCGTCGGGACGCGCCTCCGCGGCAGCGGCGAGATCGGCGCCGCCCCACGCAGTCGAAAGCGCGTTGACCCGAATGATGACTTCGCGCTTCCCGAAGGCTCCGGCTTTCACGGCTTCGCGGACCTGCGTCCGGGCAAGTACTTTCGCGTCGGGGGCGACGGCGTCCTCGAGATCGAGGATCAACGCGTCCGCGAGTAGACTTTTTGCCTTTTCGAGCGCGCGGGCGTTCGAACCCGGCATGTATAGCACCGAGCGGCGCGGGCGCAGGGCGGCGGTCATCTTTTTCCTCGAAATATCCTGCCCGGACACCTACCCCATGGCTTCAGCCGCGCCAAGCGCCGCGATAAGGATGCTGGCATGAACGTGCTCTCGATCCAGTCCGAAGTCGTCTACGGCCATGTCGGCAATGGCGCCGCGCGCTTCGCTTTGTCCCGTCTGGGTCATGGGGTCTTGGCGGTGCCGACCGTCCTGCTGTCCAGCCATGCCGGCTACCCGATTGTTGCAGGCGAGATCGTAGCCCCCGATCTGATGCGGCGTCTCGTGGGAGGGCTGGTCGCCAATGGCTGGTTGGCACAATGCGGCGCTGTACTTTCAGGCTATCTGGGAGACGTCGCGCAGGCAGAAGTGGTGGCTGACGCCGTGACACGAGCGAAAGCGGCAGGCGCTCTCTATTGTCTCGATCCCGTCTTGGGCGACGACGGGCGGGTTTACGCGAAGGACGGCGTGGAGGCAGCCATCGCACATACGCTGCTGCCGCTGGCCGATATCGTCACGCCGAACGCGTTCGAACTGTCCCGCCTCGCAGGTCTACCGGTCGCGAATGTCGCCGATGCGCGCGACGCCTGTTTGAGCCTCGCCAGGCCGATGGTCGTAGCGACATCGGTTCCCGCCGGGCACGGTCGCCTCGGCGCGCTTGCCGTCACGCGCGAAGCGGCATGGTTCGCCTCGACGCCGCGTCTGCAGAATGCGCCCCGCGGCGCCGGAGATCTGTTCGCGGCGCTGTTTCTGGGTGCGCGACTCTCGGGCCGGAATCTGCCGGATGCGCTGCGGCACGCGACGGCCGCGGTGTTTCATGTTCTCGCTGCGAGCGTCGCGCAGGCGTCGAACGAGATGCTGCTGATCTCGGAGCAGGATGCGCTCGTTGCGCCGCCTGAGATTGCGGAACTCAGGATTGAGCGGATCTAGAGCCATTTTGGTTTGAGATTACGCATAGCCTGCATGGCTGAAGAAGTTGCGGCAGTGGTTGGCTGGGAAGTCGTCGAGGATGGCGCCGATGCGGTCCCAGA
>Ga0302324_100001043_pt1 | contig 68734 bp, 61 predicted proteins | sample Palsa_T0_1_FD_201949 | JGI IMG/M metagenome (GOLD analysis project Ga0302324, IMG submission 201949) | Peat permafrost microbial communities from Stordalen Mire near Abisko, Sweden - Palsa_T0_1 | ecosystem: Environmental > Terrestrial > Soil > Palsa > Peat permafrost | place: Sweden: Abisko...
CGCAACGCGCGCTGACTGCAGCAGATTTACCCCGGCCTGCGACAAGCGCACGTGGTCCAGGTCGCTAGTGCTCACGGCGGCGCGCAATGCCGGCCGCAGCAGTGCTTCTTCGCGTTTCTCCGCCTGCGACCACACCGGCCCGCTGCGATCCAGCCGCGCAAGCAGCCCGGCGGCGGCGCCCGCCGGGCCAAACGCCTCATGCCGGCCACGCAGCCGGTCGAACGCCAGTACCCGGGGAAAGAACATGACCGCGTCTTCGCTGTTGAGCGGCCAGTTGCGCAAGCCCTCGATCGCCGCTGCCGCATCGCCCCAGGCCAACGGCGGATCGATCATCAGCAGAGCCTGGCGCTGGCGACACACGCGCAGCGCCACCAGCAGCGCCGGCAACCCGATATCGACCTCGCGCGACAGCGGCGGCACGCACAGGAAGTTGAACGTGCCGGCACCCTGCAGCGCGAACAGTCCGCTGCCGCGGTTGGCGTCGCCGATGATGTCGTAGTTGGTGAGCTCATCGCCGTCGTCGCCGTCGTTGTTGGACAGCACGTAGCCGACCGCGGCGTCGGACTCCGCACCGCGGGTGAGGTCGGGTCGTTGCCGCGGAATCACGCCGCGCGCTCGTACCAGGCGCGAACCGGTCAGCACGCCGGCGATGCCGCGCTCGGCGGCGCTATGAATCGATACCCGGCGGAATATCTCCTGCTCCTCGATGAACTCGGATCCCGGCGCGCGGATGCGTTGGATCACCAGGTTGAAGCGATCGGTCTCGGCCGCGTCAATGCCATCGTAGTCGACCGAGGCGCGCAGGTATTCGCGCGTCCCGGGCCACAGGCCAATCAGCGTCAGCCTGGCGGCGCCTGCCGCCAGGCGCAGCGTCGGAGCATGGCCGCCGTTGCACACCCGAACCACGATCGCGTCGCGACCGCCGTTTTGAAAATACTGCTCGAGCGCATACGACAGCATCGAGTGCTGCCACAGGCCGCCGAACACGCGCTGGTAGTCATTGAAGTTGCCGATCGCGATCGGCTGATTGACCGGACCCTTGAGTGTCCGGCCGATGAAAGCGGTAACTGCGGTGACGGTGCGTTGGATCGATGCCTGCGGCCGCATCTGTTGTGCGGTGTCCGCGGAAGAAAACACCAACTCGGCCAAGCCCTATCCTCGAAGCCAGGCGCGAATGTAGCACAGCGGCCGCGCCGCCGCGCGCGCTATAGCGCGCTGAGCGACGCGCGCGCAGCGCCGGGTGCAGCTTGGGACGCGAGCTCGACCGCGCTCACCGGCACCGCTGCGGCAGCGACGGCTGCGGTCGTGCCTGCCCGACGCTGTTCTTCGGCCACGGCGTGCTGCGCCTCTTCCTGCTTGCGCGCGATTTCCGCCAGCATGATCTGCAGCCACTCGCTCAGTTGCGCCACGGCGCTCTCAAGTCCCGGGAGAGCGCAGCGCCGGCGCCTGTGCGGTGGCGGGCTCGCGCTCGAGCAGCAGCTGCCGGGCGCTCTCGGCGTCGGTGCCGGTGTCATCGGTGCCATCCCAGTCAGCGCCGGCGGGGATGCGATTCTCAACCTTCGGCGCCGCCGCCAGCACCGCCTCGATACTGTTGTCGGCGCCGGTGACCGGGATCGGAATGCCGCGCGGGGACTTGGTAATGGCCGCGACGCTATGCCAGTCCATCTGTGCGCCCGCTGCCTGCAGCGTCTTCTGGATATGCACCGCCAGCGCGTGCGACAGCAGCTTCTTCTGCGCGTGATCCCAGTCGCGCGGGTCATCCTCCAGCACGCTGTAGGCCTGCAGGTACAGCTGCTGGTCGTGCGCACCGAACAGGAACGGCTGGTTCACCACCCGCACGTGCGTGCCGTTGGCAACCATCTGGAAAATCTTCTCGATGTCTTCCGGATACAGCCGGATGCAGCCGTGACTCGAGCGCAGGCCGACGCCATAGGGCTTGTTGGTGCCGTGGATCAGGTAGCTGCGCCAGCCGAGGGTGAGCTCGAACTTGCCGAGCGGATTGTCAGGTCCGGGCTTGACCACCGCCGGCAGCTGCTCGCCGTTGTCGTCGAAGTGATCCTTGCGCAGCGCCGCCGACGGACGCCAGATCGGATCCTTGACGTGGCTGACCACCGAGGTCACGCCCTGCGGCGTGGACCAGCCGACCTTGCCGATGCCGATCGGATGGGTGTAGACGATCTGCGGCTCGCCTTTCTTGTGCGGCGGAAAGTAATACAGGCGCATCGCGGCGACATTGATGATGATGCCGTCGCGCGGCGCGTCCGGCAGCACGAAGCGCGTCGGTACCACGATGCTGCGCCCGGCCCCCGGAAGCCAGGGATCAACGCCCGGATTGGCGCGCGTGATCTCCTCGTAGCCGACGTTGAAGCGGCGTGCGATATCCGGCAGCGTGTCGTCCTTCGAGGCCAGCGTGATCTGCACCTCGCCGACCACATCATCGTCGGGATCGGCCAGGGTGAACTTGTGAGTATCGACCGGCGCTGCCAGCTGCGGCTCGGGCGGCGGCGGCTGCGGCTCGACCACCGGCGCTGGCGGTGGCAGCGGATGCGAGCCGATCAAAGAGCAGCTCGCCAGCCCGGCGAGCGTCGCCAGGCTCGCCAGGCACGCAAGCCGCGCCGACGCGATGAGCCGCGTCCCGGCGCGACTGGGGCGAGCGCGGCGACTGCGGCGGGTGCTGGGGTTGTCCGGGTGGCGGCTCACGCCCCGGATTCTACACGCGACAATTTCTACCGGAGCATGGGCTACAGGAGTATGGGCTGGTTGGGCAGCTCGTTGGTGCCGGAGCCGCCTGGCGGGAAATGCTCGCCCAGCAGCCGTGCGACGCCGGCCACCGCGACGATCGAGCCTTCCGCATAGCGCCCGGCGCGGTAGTGCTGCTCGACCTCGCGGCACACCGCCTGCCATTCAGCCTCGCTCACCCGGGCGCTGATGCCGCGGTCAGCCAGGATCTCCACCGCCCGATCGGCGCGCAGCACGTAGATCAGCACACCGTTATTGGCATGCGTGTCCCAGATACGCAGGTGCGCGAACACCTGCAGTGCCCGTGCGCGCGGCGTCACACCGTGCCACAGCGCGAGCAGCGGCAGCGCGGTCTCGACCACGAAACGGATCTCGCCGGAATGCTGTGCCTCGGCCTCGCCGACCGCGCTCTCGATCTGCGACAGCACCGACGGGGAAAACAGCACGCGGGTGCGCGCCGCGGTCGTGGCCAGGTGCCGTAGCAGGCGCTCGAATGTGTTCATCACCAGCTTCCCGAAGCCCCGCCGCCGCCAAAACCGCCGCCGCCGCCGCTGAAACCGCCGCCGCCGCCACTGCCGAAGCCGCCGCCGAGTCCGCCCCCAAGTCCGCCACCGAACGGACCGCCAAAACCGCCGCCGCCCGAGCTCCAGCCCCCGCCCGAGGCGCCCAGCAGCAGCGCCAGCAGGCCCGAGATCACGGCCGCGCCGATCGCGATGCCAAGCAGCTGCGTCAGCAGGAATACCACCGCGCCGACCGCCGCGCCGCTCAGCAGCGCGCCGCCGGTGCGCCCGAACAGCGCGCGCAGGATGCTCGAGCCAAACAGCACGCCGATGAACAGGAACGGCAGGAAATTCCAGTTGCGCGTACCGCGGTGCTGCCAGGTGCGATCCGGCGGCGGCAGCTGCTCGCCGTCGATCAGGCGCATCATCTGGTCAACCCCGGCGCTGATGGCGGCGAAGTACTGGCCCTGGCGCAGCAGCGGCACCATCGTCTCCTCGATGATGCGATTGGAGGCCGCGTCGGTGAGCACGCCCTCCAGGCCATAGCCGTTTTCGATCCGCAGCTTGTGATCGTCCTTGACGAGGATCAGCAGCGCCCCGTCATCGATTTTCTTGCGCCCCAGTTTCCAGGCGTCGGCGACCCGAATCGAATACTGCTCGATCTCCTCGGGCTGGGTGCTGGCGACCAGCAGCACCGCGATCTGCGCGCCCTTGCGCGCCTCGAAGTCCGCCAGCTTCTGCGCAAGCTCCGCCTGCTGTGCGGCCGTCAGCGTCCCGGTCAAGTCGGTGACGCGCGCTTCCAGCTTCGGCAGCGGCTGCAGCGACTGTGCGCCCGCGACGCTCAGCGCCGCGCCGAGAACCAGCGCCGTGGCAGCCATCAGCGTGCGCATGGCGGACTTCAGTGGGTCTCTCGGCGATGGGTTGACGGGCTGCGGCGTCGCTGCGACGGCGCTCGACGCGCGCGCGCCTTATTGCGCCGGCGCGCTCGCCGCCGCCGGGCTACTGGCCGGTGCCGGCCCGCTGCCGAAGTCCACCGTCGGCGGCCGCGAGATTTCGGCCTCGTTCTGCACGCTGAAGTTCGGCTTCACCGAATACTTGAAGATCATCGCGGTCAGGTTGGTCGGGAACGAGCGCAGCGTGACGTTGTACTGCTGCACCGCCTGGATATAGCGATTGCGCGCCACGGTGATGCGATTCTCGGTGCCCTCGAGCTGCGCCTGCAGGTCGCGGAAATTCTGGTCCGACTTGAGCTGCGGATAGTTCTCGCTGACGGCAATCAGGCTCTTGAGCGCCTGCGACAGCTGCCCCTGCGCGGCTTCGAACTTCTGGAACGCCTGCGGGTCATTCACCAGCTCCGGTGTGGCCTGGATGGTGCCGACCTTGGCGCGCGCCTCGGTGACGCCGATCAGGACCTTGGATTCCTGCGCCGCGAAGCCCTTGACGGTGTTGACCAGGTTGGGCACCAGATCGGCACGGCGCTGATACTGGTTGACCACCTCGGCCCACGATCCCTTGACAGCCTCATCCTGCTGCTGAATCTGGTTGTAGCCGCAGCCACTCGCCAGCAAGGCGGCAGCCAATATCAAAGTGAGCTTGAGCGTGCGCATTCGAATCGAGCCTCCGCGAGTGAACTTGCCGCTTACAATGGCGACAGGTCTTGGGTTTTCAACGGCTGGCGCAGGATACCAGCGGCGTTGACTGCGGTGGCGGGGTTCGCAAGGCAGAAAAAAAACGCCCCGGCGCGAAGGCCAGGGCGAGTACAGCGGGCCGCTCTTGCATTGCAAGCCCGCCCAGGGGATTGAGCACAGCGTAAGCGCGGGTCGAGAGGCTGACTGTGAGCTGCTGCTCAAATCGAGTCTTAACACCGCCCGGTGCCCGATCAGAGTCCGGAGCGAGATTTAAATCTACTTACTTTCAAGGACTTGCAGGATGAGCCGCTATCGTGAGCCGCAACCGCCGGGCTCCAGATACATCACCGCCGCCGGCGCGGCGCGGCTGCGTGCTGAACTCGATGAGCTGTGGCTTCGCGAGCGCCCGCAGGTGACTGCCGCGGTCGCGGCCGCCGCGGCCCAGGGGGATCGCTCCGAGAACGCCGAATACACCTATGGCAAGCGCCGGCTGCGCGAGATCGATCGGCGCGTGCGCTTCCTGCGCGACAGGCTTGCCGGCATGGTGGTGGTCGACAAGCCTCCAGGTGATCGGCAGCGCGTGTTCTTCGGCGCCCGTATCACGCTCGCGACCGACGACGGCACGCAGCTGCGCTATCGCATCGTCGGGCCCGACGAGTTCGACATGGCAGCGGATTACATCAGCATGGACGCGCCGCTCGGCAAACTGCTGCTCGGGCGGCGCATCAACGATGCGGTCGCGCTGCTGCTGGCCGACGGCACCCGACACTACACCATCGTGGCCGTGGATTACCCCGAGGGGGTCTGAACCTGGCCGCCGAGGCGGCGGCCCCGCAGCGGCGGAGTGGCAGCGGCGGAGTAGCAGCGGCCGACAGCTCGCTCAGCTGACGCGCACGTTCTTGAACTGCCAGGGGTCGGTGTGATCGAGGTCTTCGGGAAACAGCCGTTCGCGATCGGTCAGCGGCGTCCAGTCGGTGTACTGGCCGACCACCGGCCCCAGGTACGGTGTGCAGATCGCCAGCGAGCGCTGGAAATCCATGTCCTCGGGTTCGGTGATGCCATTGTTCGGATTCTCCATCGCCCACACCATGCCGGCCAGCACCGCGCTGGTGACCTGCAGGCTGGTGGCGTTGTTATACGGCGCCAGCGTGCGCGCCTGCTCCACCGACAGCTGCGAGCCGTACCAGTAGGCATTCTTCTTATGGCCGGCCAGCAGCACCCCGAGCTCATCGATACCCTTGCTGATGTCGTCCATCATGATGCGCCGCCGATCCTGGATCTGGTAGTTGCGGCCGCAGAACTCATGCACCGACAGCACCGCGGCGTCGGACGGATGATAGGAATAATGCACCGTCGGGCGGTACAGCACCTGTGCGTCCTTGCGCACGGCGAAGTAGTCGGCAATCGAAATCGCCTCGGAGTGTGTGATCAGAAAGCCGTGATAAGGTCCGTTGAGCGGTGTCCAGCTGCGCACCCGCGTCGCCACGCCGGGCTGCGCCAGGTAGATCGCCGCCCCGCCGCCGAAGTCATAGCGGCGGCCGTCGCGCGGAAAATTGCGCTCGTGCGTGCCCCAGCCCAGCTCCGCAGGCTGCGAGCCTTCCGACACGAAGCCGTCGACCGACCAGGTATTGACGAATTCATTCGGCTCCTTCGGTATGGTCGACACCTGGGTGTCGCGTTCGGCAATGTGGATCACCTTCACACCCACGCGCTGCGCCAGTTCCGCCCAACCGCTGCGGTTGGCGGGCTCGGCCGCGCCGAGTCCGAGGTCGGCGGCAACATTCAGCAGCGCCCGCTTGAACAGGTGCGACACCATGCCCGGATTGGCGCCGTGCGTGAGCACCGCGGTGGGCGCGCGCACATTGCCGGCGCGCAGTCCGAGCGCCTCATCGCGAATCGCATAGTTGGTGCGCTTGGCCAGCGGAATGGTCGGGTCGGTGTAGCCGCCCGGCCATGGCTCGATGCAGGTGTCCAGGTACATGGCGCCTTTCTCCCAGCAGTAGCGGATCAGCGCGACGCTCGAGACATCGACCGACACGTTCAGCAGGAAGTCGCCGCGGCCCACCAGTGGATCGAGCGTGCGGCGGAAATTCTCGCGCGTCAGTCGCTGCTTGACGAACTTGACGCCAAAGCGCGCCGCCTCCTCCTGGCCCACCTCGTCGGCACTGACGATGCTGACACGCTCGGCGGGCAGGCCCAGGTGGCGCAGGATCAGCGGCAACACCCCCTGGCCGATGCTGCCGAATCCGACCAATACGATGCGCCCCGGAAAATCGACGTAGACTTCGTGCTGGCTCATTATTTTCCCGCTGTGACCGACGCCGCAGCCTAGCAATCGGCACGCCGGCTCGCCAGCGTCGGCGCCTGGCAACAGCTGCGCCTTGACATCGCGGCGCCACGCCGATCAAGTGCGGCAGTCCGCACCACTACGAAAGTCAGCGCCAGTGCGGCGGCCAGGTGCGTTGGTGCCCGGGAAGCGCGGCAACGCGATCCAGCCAGCGGCCAATGGCCGGGTAATTGATCTGCATCGGCAAAAAGCGCGCCGCCAGCTCGTGCGCTTGCGGCGGCTGCAGTGCGCGCAGCAGGCGCCGGATATCCGGATAGATCATCATGTCGGCGGCCGAGAAGCTCTCGCCCACCACCCAGTCCGAATGCGCCAGGCGCTGCTCGATGGTGCGCGCCTCGCCGGCGACCCGATGCATGGCCTCGGCCAGCCCGTCACCCACCTTGCGCTCGGGCGTTTGCTGCAAGCCGGCGACGATCTGCCGCAGCGGCGGCTCGGCGTACGACTGGTACTCGCAGATCACGCGCATGATCACGCCGGCCTCCTCCGGGTTGCGGCCGAAGATCGGCGGGTCGCGGTATTTCTGTTCCAGGTAATAGAGTATCGCCAGCGACTCGAATACCACGTAGTCGTTATCGCGCAGCACCGGCAGGCGGCCGCGAAAATTCATTGCCAGCATCTGCGGCGACTTGTGCTCCTGCAGGTCGAAATGCAGCAGATGGCTGTTGTACCTGAGACCCTTGAACTCGAGCGCAAGCGCGACGCGCCAGCACGGCGCGCTACCGCTCCCCCAGTAGAAATCGATGGCCATCGGCGCGATTGTAGCGACTGGCTGGTGCTTTTACCCCTGCTGACATTTACTTGTGGGGGCGATTTGCTATGGTGCGCGCCTGCGCTGAGGGCAGCGCGCGAGGCTGGATCAACACCGTGGGGCAACCGCAGGCGACACGCAGCACGCAGAACGGCCAGGCCTGGAGCGTCGAGGATGCGCTCGAGCTGTACAACGTGCCGGCCTGGAGTTCGGGCTACTTCTCCATCAATGCCGCCGGTCACGTGGTGGTGCGCCCGGACACCACCGCGGCGCACGAGATCGATCTGCTGGAGGTGGTCCAGGGCCTGCAGGAGCGCGACCTGGCGGCGCCGGTCGTGATCCGGTTCTCCGACATCCTGGCGCATCGGCTGCGCCACCTGCACGCCGCGTTCGCCCGTGCGATCGCGGAGAACGATTACCGCAACCGCTACACCGCGGTCTACCCCATCAAGGTCAACCAGCAGCGCCTGGTGGTGGAGGAGGTGTTCCGCTACGGCAAGGAATTTGGTTTCGGCCTGGAGGCCGGCTCCAAGCCCGAGCTGCTGGCGGTCATGGCGATGACCGAGGGCGCGGACGACCGCCCGATCATCTGCAACGGCTTCAAGGACTCGAGCTACATCGAGGCTGTCATCCTCGCGACCAAGCTCGGACGCACCATCATCCCGGTGATCGAGAACTTCTCCGAGCTCGAGCTGGTGCTCAGCTATGCCGACATCCACGCCGTGCGGCCGAAGCTCGGCGTGCGCGTGAAGCTGGCCACCGAGGGCTCGGGCCGGTGGCGCGACTCCGCCGGCGACAAGTCCAAGTTCGGGCTGTTCATCACCGAGATCCTCGAGATGGTATCGATCCTGCGGGGGCGCGACATGCTCGACTGCCTGAAGCTGGTGCACTGTCACCCCGGCAGCCAGCTGCAGGATATCCGCCGCGTCAAGGATGCGATCAACGAGCTGGCGCATGTGTACGCGGAGCTCAAGCTGATGGGCGCCGGGCTCGAGTACATCGATGTCGGCGGCGGACTGGGCATCGACTACGACGGCAGCGGCACCAACTACCCGTCGTCGATGAACTACACGCTCAACGAATACGCCAACGACGTGGTGTATCGCGTCGCCAGCGTCTGCAACGCGCGCAACATCCCGCATCCGCTGATCATCAGCGAGTCCGGACGCGCCATCGCGGCACACCACAGCGTGCTGATCTTCAATGTGCTCGGGCGTTCGGCACTGGATCGTTTTCGCGTCGACGGCCAGGACGCCCAGCAGTTCGGCGGCGAGCAGGCTTTGCCGCAGCCGGTGCGCGACCTGCTCGACGCCTACCGCAATATCGACGAGCGCCGGCTGGTCGAGTGCTATCACGATGCCCTGACGGCGCGCGAGCAGGTGCTGCAGATGTTCAACCTCGGGCTGCTGTCGCTGGAATTCCGCGGCCTGACCGAGCGGCTCTACTGGGCAAGCTGCGCCCGCATCCGCGACGTCTGCCGGCGGCTCGGGCGCTTTCCCGAGGAGCTCGAGGACCTGGAGAACGTGCTGTCGGACACGTATTTCTGCAATTTTTCGATCTTCCAGTCGCTGCCCGACAGCTGGGCCATCGACCAGCTGTTCCCGATCATGCCGATCCACCGGCTGTGCGAACTGCCGCAGCGCAAGGCGGTGCTGGCCGACATTACCTGCGACTCCGACGGCAAGGTCGACCGCTTCGTCGGCCCGCGCGACGTCAAGCGCACACTGGAGCTGCACGAACCGATCGCCGGCGAGGATTACTACCTCGGGGCCTTCCTGGTTGGCGCCTACCAGGAGACCCTGGGCGACCTGCACAATCTGTTCGGCGACACCAACGTCGTGCACATCAGGCTGCACGATGAGGGCGGCTGGTGGATCGAGGAGATCGTCAAGGGCGACACCGCCAACCGCGTGCTGGAATACATGGAATACGACGTGGCGGAGCTATCGCCGGCGCTGACGCGCGACTGCGAGCGCGCGGTGCGCGACGGGCGGCTCACGGTGTCCGAGAGCCAGGCGCTGAAGCGCTTCTACGATAACGAGCTCAACGGCTACGCCTACCTCGAGCCCTGATCCGCGCTGACCGCCAGCCGCGCCGGCCTGCGGCAGCGACTGCGGCCGCTACCACATGTCCTTCAGTCGCGCGGTCACATCCAGCGTCGACGCCTGCGCGTCGCCCAGCGGCGTGGCCTCGCCGAGCTGCGCGCCATGGAACGCCACCTGCTGCAGGGTCTTGAGCACCTTCTCGCTCATGAAGCGGCTGCGGCCGCCATACACATGCGCGTCGCCGGTCTTTGGCTGCTGGGTCAGCGGGAACTTCAGCGGTACGCACAGCTGCAGCTCGTTGCGCGCGCGGGTCATCGCAACGTACAGCAGGCGCCGCTCCTCGTCGATCAGCTCGGCGCGGCCGGTGGCGAATTCCGACGGGAAGCTGCCGTCGACGACATTCAGCAGATAGACCGTGTCCCACTCCATGCCCTTGGCAGAGTGCACCGTGGACAGCACCAGGTAGTCCTCGTCGAGGGTGGCGGCGCCGGCCAGATCGCTGGTCGCGTGCGGCGGGTCGAGTGTCAGCTCGGTGATGAAGCGCTCGCGCGACGGATACTGGCCGGCGAGCTGCTCGAGCTGGTCGAGATCGCCCAAGCGGGTGTGCACGTGTTCATAGATGCGCTCGAGGTGCGGCTTATACCAGTCGCGCACCTGGCGCACCTGCCCCGGCCACGGCCGCTGCGGTTCGGTCAGTGCCTGCAGCAGCGTCTGCAGCTTGGCAAACGCCGCGGCCATCGCCGGCGGCGGTGCATAGCCCTTGAGCGCCTCTACCCGGCCGTCCTGCGCCTGCAGCAGCTCGACGCACTTGCGCGCATTGACCGGACCCATGCCGGGCAACAGCTGCAGCACACGAAACGCCGACAGCGAGTTGCGCAGGTTATCCGCCCAGCGCAGCACCGCCAGCAGGTCCTTGATGTGCGCGGCCTCGAGGAATTTCAGGCCGCCGTATTTCACGAACGGGATCCGGCGCCGCGCCAGCTCGACCTCGAGCACGTCACTGGCACTGGCATTGCGGAACAGCACCGCCTGGTGCCTGAGCGGCACGCCGGCTTCGCGCCGCCGCAGAATCTGGCCGCAGACGTACTCGGCCTGGCCGGCGAGGTCGTCCACGGTCGCATACAGCGGCTTGCTGCCGGCGCCGCGCGTGGACAGCAGGTGCTTGCGATGCTGGCGCGGCGCCTCGGCCATCAGCGCATTGGAGCTGTCGAGCAGTCCCTGGGTCGAGCGGTAGTTCTGCGCCAGCGTGACGATTTCTGCGCGTGGCTGGTAGTGCTCGGGAAATGTCAGGATGTTGTCCACCGCCGCGGCGCGAAACGAATAGATGGCCTGGGCGTCATCGCCAACCACCGTCACGCCGACGCCGTCGGGCTTGAGGGCATACAGGATCTCGGCCTGCAGCTTATTGGTGTCCTGGTACTCATCGACCAGCACGTGATCGAAATTCGCCCCCACGTGCTGCGCCAGCCGCGGCTCGCCCATCATCATGTGCCAGTAGAGCAGCAGATCGTCGTAATCGAGCAGCGCATAGCGCTGCTTGCGCTCGACATAGGCGCGAAACAGCCGCGTGAGCTCAGCCTCCCACTCCAGGCACCAGGGGAATTGCTGCTCCAGGGAAGCGTGCAGGCTCTTCTGCGTGTTGACGCGCCACGAGTAGATCGCCAGGCAGGTGTCCTTGCGGGGAAATCGCTGCTCCTTGGAGGCCAGTCCGAGCTGGGTGCGCAGCTCATCGAGCAGATCGGCCGAATCCCCACGATCCACCACTGTGAACGTGGGCTCGAGCTTCAGGTGGCGTGCGTAGTGGCGCAGCAGCCGGTTGCCGATCGAATGAAACGTGCCGGCCCACACCAGCCGCCGCAGCATCGCCTGGGACTTGTCGCCGAGCGTGTCAGCCAGCGTCTCGCGCACGATGTCGTGCGCGCGCCGGCGCATTTCGGCCGCCGCGCGCCGCGTGAAGGTGAGCAGCAGCAACCGCGCCGGGTCTACGCCGTGCACCGCCAGCTGGGCGACGCGGTGAGCGATGGTGCTGGTCTTGCCGGTGCCGGCGCCGGCGATCACCAGCAGTGGGCCGGCACGCCAGCCCTTCTCTCCCGTCGGCTCGCCGTAGGTGACAGCCTTCCTCTGCGCTGCGTTGAGGACCTGGAGTTGCGAGGCGGCTGGCATCGTCGCGAAATATAATCCACGGCGGCGCTGCTGGCGCGCCAAACTTCGGCGCGCACCAGCGATCGCAAAACGTTAGGCTGCCGGCATGGGTGTCGAGAACGTGCGCACTGTCTATGCTGGCCGGGTGATCACCGTCAACGTCGAGACCGTGCGGCTGCCCAACGGACACGTCGCCGAGCTGGAGATCATCCATCACCCCGGCGGCGCGGCGATCGTGGCGGTCGACGCACAACAGCGGGTGTGCCTGATCAGGCAGTACCGGCACGCCGCCGGCGGCTGGGTGTGGGAATTGCCGGCCGGAAAGCTCGAACCCGGGGAACCACCGCTGCATACCGCGCAGCGCGAATTGAGCGAGGAGTCCGGTACCAGTGCTCAAAGCTGGCAATCGCTGGGCACATATGTCAGCTCTCCGGGAGTTTTTACCGAAATCGTGCACCTGTTCATGGCACAGGGGCTGAATTTCGCCAAAATGTCGCACGAAGCGGGCGAAGTGATAGAGGTACACTGGGTTCCAATGGAGGACGCCTGTGCTCGCGCGCTGCACGGAGACATTAATGACGGCAAGACAGCCCTGGGGCTGCTGCGCGCCCGCTCGCTACTGCAATCGCTGCATCCCGGGTCCGGGTAGACCCGCGCCGACATCGGCATCACTGTGAGCAAGCGCGACCCCAAACCGGAAAGCAAACCAGCGACCGAGGCGGAAGTGAACCTGTCGCTGGAGGACACGATCGCGCAAAAGATGCGCGGTGTCCCGGTCAAGCGCAACGTGGTGGGCGGCTATAACCCGTATGACGCGGACCCGGCCGCCAAACCCGGGAACGCCGCCGGCAAGCGCAAACCGACTGATCTGCGCAAGCTGTCGGAGTGGATTCGCCTCAAGCGCGAAGTGGCTGAGCTCAATCCCGACGCGCCGAAGAAAAAGCCACCTTAATGCTGGCAGCCTGAAGCGCCTGCCTTGAAGCGCCCAACTTAATTCTGCCGCCCGGTGCTGATGCCGCTCAACCGTGCCGTTGAATGTGGGTCATCTTGCGCTCACGGCTCAGCCGATAGAAACGCCTCAGCTCCGCCAGCGTCTCATGTCGGCAGGCGGCGGCCTGCGCCGACAGCTGGCGCTCCAGCCGCCGGCAGAAACGTGCCGCGTACTGATTCGCTTGCCGATACAGCGGGCCGCGCCCGCCGGCCAGCCGCAGGTCGATCCGGCAGCGCTCGAACAGCAGCCGATGCAGCCCGGCCGGATAGCGAGCCGGGTGCTGCTCACGCAGCAGCCACCAGCTGCTCACGTACTTGTCTATCTCCGCCTGCAGCTCCAGTTCCAGCAGCGATACGCCGCGGTCGTGGCCGGCATTCCAGGCCAGATAGATGAAATGGCTGACGCCCTCCAGCGCGGTCCAGTAGTCGGCGAGGTTGCCGCCGTGCAGCGCCTCGAGCGGATTGGCCAGCGCCAGCCGCTCGAGCAGCTGCGCATCCAGGAACAGTCCGACCGCCGCCACCTCGCCCTCATCGACCACCAGCACCTGCTCATCGGTGTCCGAGTCGCGCACCGTGCACGGTAGTCGCTCACGCTCGGTGAACAGAAAGTCGTACACGTTATAGGGCAGCGGCAAATCGTAGATGCCGGCGAGCAAATCCTGAAGCTGCTGTAGCACCATGGCCGCGCTCCGGCTGGCTCAGTTCGGCAGCAGCGCGACCGGCGTGGCTTCGATGCCGAGCTGGCGCAGCAGGCCGCGGGCACGCGGACTGCCGGTCTTGAGCCAGATCTCGTACAGCCGCAGGATGTCGGCCTGCGTGTAGCGGCGCGCCGCGTCGCTGATCTCGCCCAGCGCATCCACCAGCGGCAGGAACTTGGCGGCCAGCTCCGCGTAGACACGCGCCATCACCTGCCTGCGGCCGCGCGCCAGGCCGCTGGCGAGCGTGCCGTAGGCACGCCCTCCCATCGCGATGTGATAGTTGATGTCGATCAATTTGCGCGCGAAGCTGTGGGCAAAGAATCCGGCGATGAACAGCGACACATCGCCCAGTCGCTGCAGGCCGCGTTCGCGCTCGAGCGCGGTCGGCGCCTCGAGCGCGTCGGACAGCATCTGCACCAGCGGCCGCAGCCGCACGCCGTCGGGGGTGCGCTCGTACAGCTGTTCGGAGCGTGCAAACAGCGTCAGCAGGTTGACCACGTATTGCTCAGTCTGGTCATCCACTGCCACATGCTGGTGCGCCAGCGCACCCTGGAGTGCATCGTGAAAGTACTCCCGCAGGCTCGCTACCGCCAGGACCCGATCGCTGTGTTCAGATGGCTGCATGACCTCGTCCTCCGCAAATCCGCGGCATCAGCACTCAATGCATTGAGTTGACCATGAAAGCCGCTTAACCTTAGATAACCGCATCACGATTTTTTATGCTGCAAGAACTCTGCCGGGCTGGCAGCAGCACCTCGCGACTGCTGATACACGGGAAAATCATGCCCGAATTCACACTTGTCATCGGCAACAAGAACTACTCGTCCTGGTCATTGCGGCCCTGGATGCTGTTGCACCACCTGGGACTGCCGTTCGATGAACTGCAGATCGTGCTGTCGCAGCCCGATACCCAGGCACAGATCGCGCGTCACAGCCCGGCGGGGCGCGTGCCGGTGCTCAAGCACGACGGGCTGACGCTGTGGGAATCGATCGCGATCGGCGAGTATCTGTGCGAACTGACCGGCCACGGCTGGCCGCGCGAGCGTGCTGCACGGGCGCTGGCGCGCGTGGTGAGTGCGGAGATGCATGGCGGTTTCAGCGCACTGCGCAGCCAATGGCCGATGAATGCGCGCGCCACCGGCAGGCGCACGCCGATGACGGCCGAATTGCGCGCCGACATCGAGCGCATCGATGCGCTGTGGGGCGATTGCCGCCGGCGCTTTGGCGCGCACGGACCGTGGCTTTTTGGCGATTACTCGCTGGCCGACGCCATGTATGCCCCGGTCGCACTGCGCTTTCGCAGCTATGGGGCGATGCTGTCGGCGCCGGCGCAGGCCTACCTGGACACGGTGCTGCAGGATTCGTTGCTGCAGCAATGGCTGGCCGATGCCGCGCTGGAACCCTGGAGCATCGCCTATTCCGAGGTCGGCCTGCCCTAGCGACGGGCGTCGCGCAAGCCGGTCAGGCCGATGCGCAGCGCCCTGGTCGCGACGAATACCTCGCGCAGGAACATCAGCAATCCGCCGATGAAGCTGAGCATAGCGATGATGAACAGCGTCGCTATGACCAGCGACAGATGAAATTCGACGAACGCGCCGACGAACAGCGCCACCACCACCATCGATACCAGCAGCGCGCAGATTGTACAAAGTGCAATTGCCCAGCCCAGCAGCCGCGCGCGCCGCTCCAGCGTGCGCAGCGCGCCGCCGAGCACGTGCATGTCGTCCTCATGGGTCTTGCTCTCCCTCTGCTCCAGCGCACGCGCCCGATCCACCACGCGCGCCAGGCGGTTGGCCAGCAGCGTCAGCGTGACACCGACACCGGACAGCAGGAACACCGGCGCGACCGCGGTGCGCACCACCTCGGCGATTTCCTGGATCTGCCCACCGATGGCGGCTGCCACCCGCTGCTCCTCTACGGCTTCTGCGACGGGCCGGAGCGACGCTCGAAGCGATACCAGGACGCGGAATCGGCGCTGCCGGCCAGCACGCCGCCGGGTCCGGACAGCTGCTCGTTGAGCAGCAGGTCGGTGCCGCGCAGTTCGGCGCTCTGCTCGATCAGCAGTCCTTCGGCGCCGGCCGACCCCTTGCATGCCGCCGCCTTGGTGCTCGCCTGGAAGCCGAAATCGCTCTTGCTCCAGGTCAGGTTGCAGCCGGAAAGCACCGACAGGTCATCGGGCAGCAATGACTGGATCACATACGGATCATCGACCGCATGCAGCCAGCGCTGCGGTTCCTTGAACAGGTAGATGGTCTGCACCAGCTGTTTCTTCTTGTCGAGCTCGAAAGTCCAGATGTGCTGCGCCAGTATTCGGCGCGGATCGTTGGCCGCGGTCTCGCGCACGAACATCACGATCTTGCCTACCGTCTGCGTATTCACCGGCTGGATCAACAGGGCAACGGCGGCGTGCTCGCCGTGCTGGTCGCTGCTGGCCTGCGTCCGATTGTCATACTGGCCCGGCAGCGACTTGATGAGCTTGTCGAAGTCGGCCTCGCGCCTGCTGGCCTCGGTCTTGCAGCCCGCCATCAGCAGCGGCAGCAGCATGGCCGGCCACACTGCCGATCGCCACGCCGACGATCGCCACCCGGCCGATCGTCGGGTCATCACGCATGCGCTGTCAGGCATTGAAATCGCGCCACTCCACCCGATAGTTGCGCCCGAGCGTCATGATGCGCTCGAGCAGTGCACTATAATCCATGCCGGCTGCGCGCGCGGACTCGGCGAAATCCTCTTCGCGCGCCAGGTTGGGATTGGGATTGGCTTCAAGCATGAACACGCTGCCGTCGCCGCGCACGCGAAAATCGATGCGGGCGCAGCCCGACAGGTGCAGCGCGCGGTAGATACGCCTCGATAGCCGGTCGAGCTGGTGCAATACCGTGGGCGGCAGGTCATCGGCCGCGCGCGTGGTGATGTCGTAGCGGCGCTGGTACGCCCGGTCCCACTTGACCTTGCGGGTCGCGATCGCCGGCAACGATTCCGGCAGCGAGCCGAAGCGCATCTCCCACACCGGCATGCGCGTCAGCCGCTCGTTGCCGAGCATGCCGACATACAGCTCGCGGCCTTCGATGTATTCCTCCACCAGCGCATCGGAACCGATCTGCTCGTGCATGAACTGCACGCGCTCGCGCAGCTTGGCGATGTCGTCCACCACCGATGCCTGGGCAATGCCGAGCGAGGCGTCTTCCGTGGCGGATTTCACGAACAGCGGCGGATGCAGGCGGCGCGGCACGGTCACGCGCTGGCCGCGGCGAAACACGGCGAACTGCGGGGTCGGAATGCGGTGAAAGGCGAGCAGCTGCTTGCACAGCACCTTGTCGCGCGACAACAGCAGGCCGCGCGGGTTGCAGCCGGTATAGGGCGCGCGCATCAGCTCCAGGAAAGCCACCACGTGCTGGTCGTAGGTGACGATGCCGTTGAACTCCTCGAGCAGGTTGAACACCAGCTCCGGCCGCGTCTCCATCAGCGCGGTACGCAGTTCAGTCAGAGAGTCGAGTACGCCCAGGGCCTGCACCTGGTGGCCGGCGTTGCGCAGCGTGGAGATCACGTCGTACTCGGTGCGCCATTCGTCGATCTGTTTCTCCGAAAAACCCGTAAGGCTGTCGGGTGGCACCAGGCTGGAGTGCACCACCACCAGCGTGCGCAGTTTTCTCATGCCCGCAGTCGCAGTCCCTGGCTGCGCATGTACAGGCGCACCATCCGCCGCAGCATGCTCCTGGTCGCACGCAGCGACTCGCGCTGCGAGCCGCGCAGGTACAGCTGCAGGCGCTCGCTGCGATCGATCGCGGTGCGCAGCACCTGGTAGGCACCGTAGCGATCAACGCGGGTAGCGCGGATGATGTAGGCCAGCAGCTGCGGCTTGTGGGAGCGCAACAGCGTCGCGGCGGTAAGTTGGCGCGCTCCGGGCTCGGGGGCGAATACCCGCTGCAGCAGCCGGTCGGCCAGCATGCCGCGGCGCGTGCGTGCCCGCGCCAGCTTGCTGCTGTAGTACTGCGCCAGCGTGCGCTGGTTATGATCGAGTGGCTCGATGCGATCGCGACAGCGCACCGGCGGGCGATGCGCGCCGAATTCGCCCGCCACCTGCTGTACGAAGTGCAGCTTGCGCAGCGCCGGCCACGACGCATAGCGACGCTGCCAGCCCGAGCGCGGCGCCAGCCAGACGGCGAAGGTTTCGGCAAAATCCTCGGTCGGGTGGCTCTGCGCATACCAGTCGCCCAGGTGCTGCACGTGATGGCGGCTGGCCGGCCGGGCACGATAGCCGGCGCGATAGGGTTCGGACGCAGGTCCAAACAGCGCCCGCCAGTGGGCGCGACGCCGCAAGCGGTAGGCGGAATCGATCGCATGTCCGGCCTCATGGCGCAGGATGCGCATCAGCCAGTTGACGTTGCTGCCTTCGACCTCGCGCGTCATCTTGCGCTCCAGGCGCAGCAGCCGCGGGTGCGCCAGGTAAAACGGCATCGCGATTCCCGGCACGCCGTCGGGTGAGAACCATTCCTCCGACAGCCACACGTGCGGCCGGAACCGGATGCCGCGACCGTCGAGTTCGTCATACAGTCGGCGCACATAGCGCTGCAGCGGCGAGCGCCGCAGGTCGAGCCGCAGATCGCAAATACGCAGCTGCAGCAGCTCCTGGTCGCTAAGACGCGTCCAGTCCAGCCGGCGCGCGCGCAGCGCCTGCGGGGGCCGCGCGCTCTGCGGGCGGCGCGTGGAACTGGTCGTGGAGGTGGAGGCCATCGCCGCAAACTGTACCCAATCGGCGCGGCGCTGTCCGCAGCGGCAGACGACCCCGGGCCAGCTATTCGGCGAGCGAGTCGGCCAGTGCCTCGTCCCCGGCCTCGGCCGCGCCGGTGACCAGCGCTCGCAACTGCGCGAAATCGAACTGGTTTCGGTCCGCCAGCGTGCCGGGTTCCACATGCTGCAGCGCTGAGAAGATCGACTGCACCCGCCCTGGGTGCTCGCGCTCCCAGGCGGCCAGCATCGCCTTGATGGCGTTGCGCTGCAGGTTCGGCTGCGAGCCGCACAGGGTGCAGGGAATGAGCGGAAAGCGCATGCCGCGCGCATAGCGCGCGATGTCGCGCTCGGCGATGTAGGCCAGCGGACGAATCACGACGTGCCGGCCATCCTTCGAGCGCAGCTTGGGGGCCATCGCCTGCAACCGGCCGGCGTAGAACAGGTTCAGGAACAGCGTCTCGACGATGTCGTCGCGATGATGCCCGAGTGCGATCTTGCTGATGCCGTTCTCGGCAGCCCAGCGGTAAAGCGCGCCGCGCCGCAGCCGGGAGCACAGCGAGCACATGGTGCGGCCTTCCGGGATCACGCGCTTGACCACGCGGTAGGTATCCTGCTCGATGACGTGGTAGGCCACGCCCAGGGCACTCAAGTAGTCGGGCAGCACCTGCGCCGGGAAGCCCGGCTGCTTCTGGTCGAGGTTGACCGCAATCAGTTCGAACGGCACCGGCGCGCTGCGCTGGAGCGAGCGCAGCAGGTCGAGCATCGTATAGGAGTCCTTGCCGCCGGACAGGCACACCATCACCCGGTCGCCGGCCTCGATCATGCCGTAGTCCTGGATCGCCTTGCCGGCCAGGCCGCGCAGGCGCGCGCCCAGGCGGCGCAGTGTGCCGGACGTCTCGCTCACGGGCGTGCCTCAATCACAAGCATTCCTCAGTCACGGGGCGCTCTCCAGGTACTTGTGATCAAGGTAGCGCAGCAATGCGGTCGCCGACAGCGGCTGGCCGGTCGCGTCCTTCATCAGTTCCTTGACCGTGACCTTGGCGCCCAGCCCATGCACGTGCTCGCGCAGCCAGCCAAACAGGCCGCTGAACTCCCCGCTCGCGATCTGCTGCTCGATCTCCGGTATGTGGCTGCGCAGGCTCTCCCACAATTGCGCGGCAATCACCGCGCCAAGTGCGTACGAGGGGAAGTAGCCGAACGAGCCGAGCGCCCAGTGGATGTCCTGCAGGCAGCCATCGGCGGCCCCGCTCGGGCGAACCTCCAGCCGCTGTTCCATGCCGGCGTTCCAGGCCTCGGGCAGCGCACGCACCGCCAGCTCGCCGGACAGCAGCTTCTTCTCCAGCTCGTAGCGCAGCAGGATATGCAGCGGATAGGTCACCTCGTCGGCATCGACGCGGATCAGGCTGCGCTGCACGTTGTTCAGCCGCCGGTAGAGATTGTCGGGTTCCCACTCCGGCCCGCTGACCGCAAAATGCTTCTCCAGCAGCGGCCGCAGGTACTGAACGAACGCGCGGCTGCGCCCGACGATCATCTCCAGCAGCAGCGACTGGCTCTCCTCCAGTGCCATGCCGCGATCGCGCCCGACCGGCTGGTCGCGCCATGACTGCGGCAGGCCGAGGTCGTACATCGCGTGCCCGGTCTCATGCATTGCGCCGAGCAGGCCGGAAAACGGATCGGCGCTGTCAAAGCGCGTGGTGATGCGGATGTCGCCCGGCACGCCTTCGGTGAACGGATGCTCGCTCTCGTCGATGCGGCCGCGATCGAACGGAAAGCCGATCGCCCGCATCACTTCGACCACCAGTGCGCGCTGCTTGCCGGGCGCAAACTTGCCGGTCAGCGGCAGCGACGGCCGCTGCGCCTGCAGGCTCAGGGTCTCGCGGATCAGGCTTGGCAGCCGGCGCGACAGCGCCTTGAAAATCGTGTCGATATCGGCGGCCGATATGCCCGGGGAAAATTCATCCACCAGTGCGTCGTACGGCGGCAGCCCGAGCGCCTGCCCCAGCAGCGCCGCCTTGTCGCGCACCAGCTGCACGACTTCCTCCAGATGCGGCGCAAACAGGTCGAAATTGTTCTGCCGCCGGGCCTCGGCCCAGTGCACCTCGGCGCGCGAGGTGGCGCGCGCGAGGCGTGAGATCAGCGACACCGGCGTGGCGATCGCGTAATCGCGCTGGCGGCGCATCTCGTGCAGGTTGGCGAGCTGCCAGTCCTCCAGTCCCTGTGAATTGGCCTGCGCGCGGTCGAGCAGCCGGGTGATCTTCGGTGTGGTCAGCAGCGCGTGATACTCGGTCTCGAGCGCCGCCAGCTGCTCACCGCGCACGTCGGCGCTGCCCCGGGGCATCATCACGGCGGCGTCCCAGCGCAGCAGTGACAGCGCGCCGTGGAAAGCGTGCAGACGCCGCCATTCCTGCTCCAGCTGCATGTAGGGACTTAGGGACATGGCGCGCCGGCGGCTGGCGCAGTCAGTGGCCCGGCGGCCAGTTGGCCGCACACCACTGCGCCCAGCGGCACCAGCGCGGCCAATCCGAGGCGATGACGCCGACTCCGATGGAGACGCACAGCAGCAGCAGGAGCACCAGATAAACCGCCAGCGAACGCATCGCGACATGATAATGGCTTCGCCAACGGGCGTCTCGCGCTGCGGTAAGATCCTGCGATGCCATTGAAAATATGCTTTGCCTCGGCCGAATTGACTCCGTTCGCCAAGGCTGGCGGCCTTGCCGATGTGTCCGGCGCACTGCTCAAGTACCTGCACGCCGACGGTCACGACGTGCGACTGTTCCTGCCGGGCTACGCGAGCATCCAGCGCGAGGGCCTGGAGATCCGCCCGGTCGAGGAGCTGCGCGACCAGTCGGTGACGCTCGGAACGCATCGCTACGAGTTCTCGGTGTCGAGCGCGCAGCTGCCGGACTCGAGCGCGCGGGTGTACCTGGTCGAATGTCCCGCGGTGTACGGCCGCGCCTCGCTCTATACATCGGACGCCGACGAGCACCGGCGCTTCCTGGTGCTGACGCACGCCGCCTTCCTGAGTTGCCAGCGCATGGTCTTTGCGCCGCAGATCATGCATTTCAACGACTGGCATACCGCGGTTGGGACCCTGTTGCTGCGCTCGGCGTATGCCTGGGATCGCCTGTTCCAGTCCACGCGTAGCGTGCTCACCGTGCACAACATCGGTTACCAGGGCATCGTCGGCGCCGCGGTGCATGCCGAGGTGCTGCACGGCGCGCCGCTGTCGATGCTGGATGCGGCCGACTACGCCGCCGGTCGCATCAACCTGCTGAAAACCGGCCTCGCCTATGCCGATCGCATCACCACGGTCAGTCCAACCTACGCGCGCGAGCTGCGCACCGCCGAGTATGGGATGGGGATGGAGACGCTGCTGCGCCGGCGCACCGATGCCATCGTCGGCATCCTCAATGGCGTGGATTACGATGAATGGGACCCGCGCCGCGACCGCTATGTGTCGCAGCACTACGGCGCCAATCAACTCGGCGTGAAGGCCGAGATCAAGCAGGAGTTCCTGCAGCGCATCCGGCTCGGCAGCGGCCCGCGCACCGCGCTGATTGGCATCGTCAGCCGGCTGGCGACGCAAAAGGGCTTCGATCTGCTATTCGATTCGCTGCCGCTGCTGCTGCAGGCGCGTGAGTTCAACCTGGTGGTGCTCGGAACCGGGGAGCCGCGCTATGAGAATTTCTTCACCGGCCTGCAGCGCCGCTTTCCGGATCGAGTGCACTTCGAGCGCCGCTATAGCGATGAGCTGGCGCACTGGATCGAGGCCGCCAGCGACATGTTCCTGATGCCCTCGCGCTACGAACCCTGCGGGCTCAACCAGATGTACAGCATGCGCTATGGCACGGTGCCGATCGTGCGGCGCACCGGCGGACTGGCCGACTCGGTACAGCATTTCGATCCCGCCACCGGCTCGGGCACCGGCATCGTGTTCAACGACTACAATGCCGAGGCGGTCAGCTGGGCGCTCAACACGGCGCTGGATCTGTACCAGAACAAGGGCATCTGGCGCCGGCTGATGCAAAACGGCATGGCGCAGGACTACTCCTGGAGCCGCCAGGTGCACGGCTACATCGAGCTGTACCAGAGCATCGTGCAGAGCTGAAACCGCGTGCCGCGGCAGCTCACAGCCGAACGCTACCCTTCTGGTCGAACGGGATGTTGCGCACCAGGCCGCCCTGCAGGTGCACCTGCCCGTACACCCGATAGTCGACCGCGTGGTGCCCGAAGCCGCCCGCCAGTGCTGCCAGCACCGTATTCAGGTTGGCGGTGACGTTGAGGTCGAAGTCGCTCTCGCCCAGCGCCGGCAGCGTGAAGGCGGCGTCGGTCGCGCCCTGCGCAAATGGGCTGCCCGCGAGTTCCAGGTTGCACTCGATGCGGCGGATCGGGATCGCGCGGTTGTTCGGGTTGGTGGCGTGAAACGTCAGCCTGATCTGCTGCTGCTGCAGATTGCCGCCGCCGATCGCCACCGCGGTGATGACCAGGGTCGGCGGCTCGAGCTTCGGCAGCATGCTGGCGCAGCCGCCCAGCGCGAGGCCCAGCGCGACGCCAACGGTCGCCAGCCATGCGATGCCCGCCAGCCGCAGCGTGCTCATTCGGGCTGCACCCCGCTGACGCGCCCGAATATATGGTTCAGCGGTGCAAATTGCTGCGCCAGCTCCGCGGTGAGGCTGCCGGGCGCCAGGCGCCAGCGCCAGTTATTGGTCACGGTACCGGGCGTGTTGAAGCGCGCCTGCGAGCCCAGCTGCAACAGGTCCTGCGCCGGAATGATCGCCAGCTGCGCGACGCAGCCGAGCACCGCGCGTGCCATCGCATCGGACAGCCCGGCGGCATCCGAGCGCAGGAAGAAGCACACACGCTGCGCATCGGCGCTCTGCAGGCTGTGATACCAGCCCACCGTGGTGTCATTGTCGTGCGTGCCGGTGTAGGCAACCACGTCGTGTTGGTAATTGTGCGGCAAGTGCGGGTTGTCGGGCGAGCCGTCAAAGCCGAACTGCAGCACCCGCATCCCGGGCAGGCCAAAGCTGACCCGCAGCTGTTCGACGTCCGGCGTAATCACTCCCAGGTCTTCGGCCACCAGCGGCAGGTCGGGAAACTCCACACTCAGCGCCTCAAACAGTGCGCGTCCCGGTGCCGGGCGCCAACTGCCCTCGCGCGCGGTACGCGCGCCGGCCGGCACCGCCCAGTAGCCCACCAGCCCGCGAAAATGATCAATGCGTACCAGGTCGAACCGCTGCAGCTGGCGGCCCAGACGCAGACGCCAGAACGCAAAGCCGTCGCTCTGCGCCTGCTCCCAGTTATACAGCGGATTGCCCCACAGCTGACCGTCAGCGGAAAAGTAATCCGGCGGCACACCGGCCAGCAGCAGCGGCCGGCCGCCGGGGTCGAGCTGGAATTGCGCGCGCGCCGACCAGGTCGCCACCGAGTCCGGCGCCACGTAGATCGGCAGATCGCCGAACAGGTACACGCCGCGCTCGGCCGCATAGCGGCGCAGCGCCCGCCATTGCCAGTCGAACTGCCACTGCTCGATGCGGCGACGATCCAGCTGCTCGCGCGCCTCGCGTGAGAATCGATAGATCGCCTTGGGTTCGCGCTCGCGGATCGGCTCCGGCCAGTCCCACCACGGGCATTTGAAGCGCGCTGCCAGGACCTCGAACAGCACGTAGTCCTCGAGCCACTCGTGATTGGCGGTGCGAAACAATTCGAAGTCGGAACGCAGCTGTTCGAGGTCGGGCAGTTCGTTGCGATCGATCAGCGCCACCTGGCCGGCAAAATCCGATCGCGCCCAGTAGGGCGAGCCGCCGCCGCCCGGCGGACCGAGCGGCAGCATCTGCCAGATGGAAAATCCCGCCTGCCCGAGCCAGTCGATGAAGGCGCGCGCCGCCGCGCCGAGCGCGCCCCGAGCCGCCGCGCCTTCGCCGCTGATCAGGGAAGTCGGATGCAGCAGCACGCCGGAGCGCCGCCGCTGCAGCAGCCGCGACGCCACGCTCATGCGCGGGTGACGGCGATCTTCGCCAGCATGTCGGGGGTGACCAGCACCACGCCCTTGTCGGTGACATGAAACCGGGCGCTATCGGTTACAACGTCGACCCCGATCTGCATGCCGTCGGGGATCTCGCAGTTCTCATCCAGGATCGCCTGCCTGATGGTGCAGCCGGCGCCGATCTTCACATTGGGCAGCACCACGGCGCGCACCAGGCTCGAGCGCTCCTCGACGCGCACGTTGGAGAACAGCAGCGACTGGTCGACCACCGCACCGGAGATGATGCAGCCGCCCGACACCATCGAGTTGACCGCTGTGCCGCGGCGGCCGATCTCGTCGAGCACGAATTTGGCCGGCGGCTGGTGCAGCTGATAGGTCCAGATCGGCCATTCCTCGTCGTACAGGTTCAGCTCCGGCGCCACGTGCACCAGCTCGATATTGGCGTCGTAGAAGGCGTCCACGGTGCCGACATCGCGCCAGTAATTCTGCGCGCGCGTCTTGACGTCGGTGAACGGATAGGCGACCACCTGCAGCAGGTCGATCGCCGCGGGAATGACGTTCTTGCCGAAATCATGCGACGACTTGTCGTCGGTCGCATCGGCGATCAGCAGCTTCTCCAGCAGCCGGGCATTGAACACGTAGATGCCCATCGATGCCAGCGCAACATCCGGCCGCGACGGCAGGGTGTCGGGCTCCTTGGGCTTCTCGGTGAACTTGGTGACCCGGTTCCAGTCCGTGACCGACAACACGCCGAAGTCGCGCGAGCTGGCGCTCGGCACCTCGACCACCCCGACGGTGATGTCGGCGCCCTTCTCGACGTGATAGGCGATCATCGGACCGTAATCCATCTTGTAGATGTGATCGCCGGCGAGCACCAGCACGTGCTTGGGGCGCAGCGCGCGGATCAGGTCGAGGTTCTGGTAGACGCAATCCGCAGTGCCCCGATACCAGTGCATGCCAACCTGCTGCTGCGCCGGCACCACGTCGATGAACTCGCCGAACTCGCCGCGCAGATAGCTCCAGCCGCGCTGCACATGCTGGATCAGCGATTGGCCCTTGTACTGCGTCATCAGGAATATCTGGCGGATGCCGGAATTAACGCAGTTCGACAGCACGAAATCGATGATGCGAAACTTGCCGCCAAAGGGCGTGGCCGGCTTGCAGCGATGCAACGTCAGATCCCGCAGCCGCTCGCCGCGGCCGCCGGCCATGACGACGGCCAGCGCGCCGCTGGTCAGGCGGCTGACGTAACGTCCGGAGGAAGCCCGCGACTGCTGCTTGGCCATAGACTGGGAATGGTGACGGGACGCGACCAGTATAGTATGTCGCACAGCGGTCGCGGCTGGATGTTTCAGCAGCCTACAGGCGTCTTAGCAACCCCATCTCCAGCGGATGCGCCAGCATCTCGTGCCAGGGGAAGACGCGGATCTCGAACGCAAACTGTCCGCAGTTGGGCGGCAGCGCGTGCAGTTCGTACACCGTCGAACCATCGCTGTCGAGCTCGCCGGCCGGGCGCAGCAGCGCACGCCAGGCATCGTCATGCCGGTCGGAGCGAAACGACGACAGTGCCGGCAATTCCGTTTTCGATCGCGGCAACAGCCGCTGCGCGACGAATTCCACGCGCACGTCGGCCGGGGTCAGCCCGTTGAGCGCCGCGGCGATGCGCACATTGAGCGCACCGGCGCGCGGCAACTCGCGCGGCGTGTCACTGAGGCGGCGCAACCCCACCCCGGACCAGTGCTCGCGCACGCGCTGCTTCCAGCCGGAGAGCTGCGTGGCCGCCGCCGCCCCGCCGCTCATCAGGCGCTGGTGGTGCTGTGCGGCCGGGTAGTACAGGCCGCAGGCGTAGTCCTGCACCACGCGCCCCATGGTGAAATGCGGGATGACGGTCATCATCGCGCGCTTGCAGCGGCGCACCCATTCGGGCGAATAGCCGTCCTGGTTGCGGGCGTAATACAGCGGCACGACTTCCTCTTCTATGGCCTCCAGCATCGCGCCCGAGTCGAGCGCGTCGCGCCGCTCGGCGTCCTGGGCATCGGAGGGCGAGATGCCCCAGCCATTGTTGTGGTCAAAGCCCTCGGCCCACCAGCCATCGAGGATGCTGACGTTGAGACGGCCGTTGATCGCCGCCTTGATGCCGGAGGTACCACTCGCCTCCAGCGGCGCCACCGGGTTGTTGAGCCACACATCGACGCCGGTCACCAGCCAGCGCGCCAGCTGCATGTCGTAATCCTCCAGAAACACGACACTGCCGGCGAACTCCGGCGTCAGCATCATCTGCTTGATCTCGCGCAGCACCTGCTGGCCCGGATGATCGGCCGGATGCGCCTTGCCGGCGAACAGGAACAGCACCGGGCGATCACTCGAGCCGACCAGCGCCCGCAGCCGCTCGCGATCGCGCAGCATCAGCGAGGCGCGCTTGTAGGTGGCAAAGCGGCGCGCAAAGCCCAGCGTCAACACGTTGGGTCGTTCCGGGTCGATCAGTCGCGTGATGCGGCGCAGCTGCGATGGGTTCAGGTCCTTGGCCCGATATTCACGCCGCAGCCGCTCGCGCACGCCGCTCAGCATGCGTGCCTTGACGTGCTGCGCGGTCTGCCAGAAATCGTAGTCCGGCAGGCGCGTGATGCCGTCCCAGAATTCCCGGTCCGCCAGTCGATCGCGCCATTGCGGACCCAGCGTGACGTCGAAATAGCGGTTCCAGGTCTGGGCCAGAAAGGTCGGCACGTGTACACCGTTGGTGACGTAACCGACCGGATTCAGCTCCGCCGGCACCTCCGGCCAGTGATCGGCACACAGTCGCGACGACACCGTGCCGTGGATGCGGCTTACGCCATTCATGCGCCGCGCGCCGTTGAGCGCCAGGTGCGTCATGTTGAACAGCTGCGCGGCGTTCGGCGCGCGCCCGAGCTCGAGCACCCGTTCCGCCGTCACACCCAGCTCGGCGAACATGTCCTGGAAGCAATGCGTGAACAGGCCCTTATCGAACGCATCGTGGCCGGCCGCGACCGGCGTATGGGTCGTGAACACGCACTGCGTGGCCACCGCCTCGAGCGCGGCGGAAAAGCTCAGGCCGCTGGCGACACCTTCGCGCACCAGCTCCAGGATCAGGAACGCCGCATGGCCCTCGTTCATGTGCCAGACCGCCGGCGCCATGCCCAGCGCCCGCAGCGCACGCGCGCCGCCCAGCCCCAGGATCATCTCCTGTCGGATGCGCACCGACGCATCACCGCCGTACAGACGGTGCGTGATCTCGCGATCCTCGGTGGCGTTCTCCTGGCAGTTGGTATCGAGCAGGTAGACCGATACCCGGCCGACCTGCGCCTTCCACAGGCGCGCCACGACGTCGCGGCCGGCGATGCGCACCGTGACCTGGATCCAGTCGCCGCTGGCATCACGCACCGCCTCGACCGGCAGGTCGCGCGGATCGGTCTCGGTATTGCTGGCGTGCTGGACGCCATCGCTGTCTACCGACTGGATGAAGTAACCCTGGGTGTAGAGCAGGCCGACGGCGACAAAATTCAGCCGTTCATCACTCGCCGCCTTGCAGTGATCGCCCGCCAGTATCCCCAGGCCGCCGGAATAAATCGGAAAACTCTCATGAAAGCCGTACTCGGCGCAGAAATAGGCGACCAGCGGCTCGTCGGCGCGCTGCGGTGCTGACAGGTAGGCATCGAACGATTCGACCACCTGCCGATAACGCTCCAGATAGATGCGATCGGCGGCGTTGCGGTCGAGGTTTTCCTGATTAATGCATCGCAGCATGAGTCTCAGATTGCCGCCCACCTGCTGCCACAGCTCCGGCTCCAGGTCCTCGAACAGCGCCCGTGTCGGGCGGTGCCAGCTGAAGAACAGATTGCTGGCAAGCTCCGGCAGTCGCGCCAGTGGTGCGGGAATTACCGGGTATATTTCAAGGAGTTGGTTAGGCATGGCTGCCCTTCGGCGATTCATCATGGGGCAAAAGTCTAGCAGCAAGGTGGGCGGCCGCCCGTGCGCTGCATCGCAGGAAGTGGCGCTTCATTCAGCGCTGCGGGCCACCCATGACGGATTGACATCATGATGCCACGTCAATAGCATCATGATGTGCGAACGACGTTGACCCTCGACGAGGACATCGCGGTGCGCTTGCAGTCCGAAGCGAGGCGCACCGGGCAGCCGTTCAAGACCTTGGTCAACGAGGTGCTGCGTTCAGGCCTCGCCCAGCGGCGCGCGGCGCCCAGGATTGAGCACTTTCAAGTCGAAACGCACAATTTTGGTGGACTGAAACCGGGCGTGTCGCTGGATAGCATCGGCGCTCTGCTGGAGCAGCTGGACGGTCCGGATCATCGATGATCGTTGTCGACGCGAATGTACTGCTGTATGCCTACGACTCGAATAGCGGACACCATGCGCGCTGCCGCGACTGGTGGACCGCGGCACTGAATGGGCACGAGCAGATCGGTCTGCCGTGGCAGACCGTGCTCGGGTTCATTCGCATCGCGAGCAACCCGCGAGTGTTCAATCTGCCGCTGAGCGCTGAGCGGGCATGCAGGATCGTGTCAACCTGGCTGGCACGGCCGCAGGTGTTGATCCTGTCGCCGGGTGAGCGCTTCTGGACAATCTTCACGGCGCAAATCGGTAGTGCTCAGATCAGGGGACCGCTGGTCAGCGACGCCGCGCTCGCGGCAATCAGCATTGAACACGGCGCGAGCCTGTGTACCGCAGATCGCGACTTTCGGCGCTTTGACCGGCTGACACTGATCGACCCGCGCCAATGAGCGGCCGCGGGCGTGCTGCCGTCCTGCTGCGCATCCTGCTGTGCGCCGGTGCAGTCTGCAGCGGCGCGTGCGGCCGCCAGCACGCGGCGAGTGCACCGGCAACCGCGACCAGCACAGGCGCGACGCCGGCCGCGGTTGCGCCCGCCACGCCGGCAACGCACAGTTCCAATTGCCTGCCGACGCAGGACGGCTATTTACGGCTGCGCATGCGCGGCGACGCCAACATGGATATCGACTGGCACGATGCGGATATGCACTGCGATGGCGGTCCGCGCCCCGGCCAGCAGGGCCTGCGGCTGACGTTTGCCGGTCCGATCCCCGGAGCGGCCCCCGGACCGAGCTCAGGCTCCGCCAACGACGCTGCACACAATCTGCGCTTTGTGTTCGGCATTGCCGCCAGCCCCGGTGCGCGCGACCAGCACAATGTGCCGACCAATGTCACCGTGATCTTCGAGGGCGAGCACAAGCTTTTTTCCACCGCCGGTGACGGCAAATGCACCATCGATGAGTTCAGCGAGCAGCCGCTGCCGGTGCACGCGGACCCGCACCTGCGCCGCCTGGCTGCGCGCGGCTTCTGCACCGCCGCCGCCACCGCGCTGGCGGGCAACGCGCACCTGTTGCTGAGCCGATTTGATTTTGCCGGACCTGTCATCGAAGAGGACGCCGCCGATGCGCCGCAATCCGCCACGCCTTGAACGATCCATGCTCCTGCGCCGCGCACAGCCGCGCTGGCTATCAGCCGCCGCGCCGCTGCTTGCTGCCGCGCTGCTGCTTGCTGCCACGCAGGCAATGGCCGCGCAGGCGCTCGAGAGCCTCGACGCCTTCCCGCGCTCGGCACTTGAGATCCGTACCCAGTCGGGAAACCAGCGCTACGACGTCTGGATCGCCGACACGCCGGCGCGCTCGCAGCAGGGCCTGATGTTCGTGAAAGCGCTGCACGCCGAACAGGGCATGCTGTTCCCGCTGCAGCGGCCGGGCGTCATGCGCATGTGGATGAAGGACACCCTGATCCCGCTCGACATGCTGTTCATCGATGCCCATGGTCAGATCATCTACATCCGCCGCAACGCGACGCCCCAATCGGAAGCGATCATCACGACACCGGCGCCGGTGATCACGCCGGTAAAAGCGGTGCTGGAGCTGGCCGGCGGGGAATGCGCGCGGCGGCATATCGAGCAGGGGGACTGGGTCATCAACGGCTTCTTCTATTAGCCATCTGCTACCCGTCTGCAGGCGTTTGGCACCCTGGCTGGCAAGCTTTGCCGACTGTTGCAACTAACGAACATTCGGCCATAGGCCCACCAGCCCACCCCCACTACACCGCAAACTGACCGGTTGCGCAAGGCTTTGCACACAATTGGCACCTCCTCGAAGTCTGTTGCCCCAACACAACGCCAGATTGTGTCGCATCAAATTTTATGTTTATGCTAGCGATATAGATAAGGGGAGCAGCTGCGGTCTCGTCGCTTGGCGTGATGTGAACTACGGCCTGTCAGGTCTTGCATGTGTCTCGAGTGTGTCGGTGCGTCCCGTAGTGTTTTCGCCGGTCTCGTTGCTGCTCAAGGTTACTAGTCGCAAGTGATTGTGCGTCCCGCGTCCGGCGGCGTCCGGCGCAAACGTTGCAGTCTGCTGAATGGGGAGAATTTCTAATGTCAGATCTAATCGGATCTCGTCCTCCGGCGGTTAGCCCGTGGCTTCAAAATTCGTTGCGCCGCGTGATTCGCAACGGACTGCTGACCGCTGCGTTGACGCTGCTGGGCGCCGCCGCGGCGAATGCCGACGACGCAGCCGCGACCGGCGAAACTGCCGCCGAGCAGCCGGCCCTGACGGAAGTCGTGGTCACCGGCTCGCGCATTGCACAGCCGAATCTGACCAGCGTCAGCCCAATCCAGATTGTCACTGCCCAGGACCTGCAGCTCGAAGGCGTGACCGACATCCACGATCTGATGTCCGTGCTGCCGCAGAACTTGCAGAATGCCTTTTCCGACTTGGGTGCTAACCAGAATCCGCTGCTTGGCGCCGGCGGCATTTCGCAAGCCGACCTGCGCGGCCTGGGACCGCAGCGCACGCTGGTGCTGGTCGACGGGCGGCGTCTGGGTGCCGGCGATGCCAGCACGGGGAATTCGAATCCGTCGCCGGATCTCAATCAGATTCCGGCCGAACTGGTCGAACGTATCGACGTGGTGACCGGCGGTGCCTCGGCGGTCTACGGCTCGGACGCGATCGCCGGCGTCGTCAACTTCGTGATGAAGCACAATTTCCAGGGCATCGAGGTCAACGGCCAGGGCGGCGTCTATCAGCACGATAACAACGACAAGCTGATGCAGGGCCTGGAGACGGCGGCGGGCTTTGCCGCTCCGTCGGGCGGTGTCTGGGACGGCCAGAACCGGTCTTTCTCGGTCATCATGGGTACCAACTTTGCGGATGGCCAGGGCAACATCGAGACCTACCTGACCTACCACAGCCAGGATCCGGTCACTCAGGGCTCGCGCGACTACTCCGGCTGCGAATTGCACGTGCAGGCCGGCGGCAGCAACCCTAAGCTGCTCAACCAGCCGTTTTGCGATGGGTCGGCGAACTCGAATCTCATCGAGCCGGTCTACGGTACATCCGCGCTTACCGTCGTCGGCCATTCACTGCTGAACTACCCACAGGCCGGCTCGGTACCTCCGCCGCTGTTCAACTCCGAGCCCTATGAATACCTGCTGACGCAGGACACCCGGTACAACGCCGGCTTCTTCTCGCACTACGATCTCAACGACTACATCAAGCCGTTCCTGGACTTCAGCTTCATGCGCGACACGGCCCTGTCGCACACCGGGCCGTCGGGCGCGCAACTCGGTGGCAATCCATTCGACCCTACCGGCAACGGTGGTCTGCTGATCAACTGCACGCCCGCCAATCCGCTGCTCAGCGCACAGGAGAAGGCGGCCCTGTGCAACGCCGCCAACGCGCCAGCGGCGTACCCCAGCGCCAACGGCGATACAGCGGTAGACATCTTCCTCGGTCGTCGCGACATTGAAGGTGGACCGCGTTCGGCCGACTACCAGCACCAGAACTTCCGCACTGTGCTGGGTTTCAAGGGTGACGCCTTCGACGCCTGGAACTACGAAGTCTACGGGTCGCAATACACCACCTCCAATTACCAGGACTTGGGCGGCTACCTCAGCTGGACAAAAATGCAACAAGCGCTGCTGGTCACGACCGGTCCCGCCGGGACGCCGGTGTGCCAGGGCGGCCAGGCCGGCTGCGTACCGTGGAACATCTGGACTCAGGGCGGCGTGACCCCGGCCCAGGCTGCCTCCCTGATCCTGCCGAGCACAGCGCAAGGCGACGTCACGGAGCGCATCATCAGCGCCGATGTGACTGGAAAGCTGGGCCAATACGGCATCACTTCCCCGTTCGCCAACGACGGCGTTGCGATCAACATCGGAGTCGAGCACCGCTCGGAGGCCTTGAGCTACGCTCCCGATGCGGAATCAGAGGCCGGTGACCTCGCCTTCTTCGGCGGCGCCCAGACCGCGATCACGGCCGGCTATCATGTGCAGGAGGAGTTCGTCGAGCTGCGGGCACCGTTTGTTCAGGACAAAGCCTGGATAAAGCAGTTGACCATCGGCGCCGCATTTCGCGCTTCGGATTACAGCACCGCCGGCAGGGTCAACACGTATAAATTCGATGTGGAGTACGCGCCAACGAGCGACGTGCTGTTTCGCTATTCGTTCGACCGCGCGATCCGCGCGCCGAATATCATCGAGCTGTACACCCCGCAATCCTTGACCACCACCACGGTGGTGTCGTCCGATCCATGCGCAGGCGCCGCGCCAAGCGCAAGCCTGACTGCGTGCGAGCACACCGGCGTCACCCCGGCGGAATTCGGCCACATCACGCAGTGTCCGGCCGGCCAGTGTTCCACGGTGATCGGCGGTAATCCGAACCTCGCGCCAGAAAAGGCCAATACGCTGTCGTTCGGCTTGACCTTCACACCGTCCTACCTGAGCGGCTTTTCGGCCAGCGTGGACTACTACAAGATCCTGCTAAAGAATGAGGTCGACAATGTGCCGCAGGACATATCGTTCGACCAGTGCCTGGCCGGCAACACCAAATTTTGCTCCGATGTCGTTCGCACACCAGTGGGCAACCTGTTTGGCGCGAGCATCGGAGGTGGCGGCTACATCATCGCCACCAACCAGAACATCGCCGTCGCCGAGGTGGCCGGCATCGACACGCAGTTCTCCTACAAGTGGCGCGTCGGCAGCTTTGGCTCGATGACGGCAACGCTGACGGGCACCTGGCTGCAGCATAATGAATCGCAGCCGCTTCCGTCCGAGCCGGAATATGATTGCGTAGGCCTGTTCGGCGCCACCTGCCAGACCGTGGCCCCGAGGTGGCGGCATGTCGCCCGCGTCACCTGGGATACCCCGTACCACGTGCTGCTGTCGGCGCAATGGCGTTTCATCGGCTCCGTCAGCCTCGACAACAATACCGGTAATCCACTGCTCGCGAGCTTGCCGGGCTACTCGGTCTTCGACGCCAAGCTGCCGTCCTACAGCTACCTCGATCTGAGCGCGATCTGGCAGCTGTCGAAGCACCTGAGCATCCGCGCCGGCGTCAACAACATCCTCGACAAGGACCCGCCGCTGGTCAACGAGGACGAAACCGGCACCGGACAGCCGAATACCTATCCGACTTACGACTTGCTCGGCCGGATGATATTCTTCGCCTTCACCGCGAAGTTCTAAAGCCGCCGATCGCGGAAAGTGGCCGGCCTCCACCGGGAGGCCGGCCATCGTTGGAACTCAGGTGGCCATCGAGTTACCGGAGGCTGCCATGCACGTTCCTGATGTAACAACGCCCACTCGGGCTCCTCCCTTCCTGTTGTTTGCTTCCACGCTGCTGGTCCTTTGCGCCGTCGCCGGGTGTACAGCTGCGCCTGCGCCGAAAGACCGGCCTGTGGCCACCGCGATGTCGGCTGCCGTCCCAACCAAATCCTACGTCACCGGCTCGCGCCTGGCAGTGCCGATGGACCCTCGAACCGGCCTGCCGGAAGCGGACCCGTCGCTGCAGGTGGTCACCCAGCAGCAGATCGAGCTCACCGGTCAGACCAACCTTGGCGCCGCACTGCGGCAGCTGGTCCCGGCAATACAGTAGCGAGCGGCACCCGCCGGCTGCGCCGCCGCGCCGCCCGCCTCAGTGCAACTGACCGCGCCGTGCCTCCTACGAATCTCCATGAGCCGACGATTTGCTAGTATTCGGACATTCAAGAGTTTCCCGCGAGGTTGTGTGTCTGGCGAGCGATGCCGCCGCAGACCGACTATAAGATGATCATTCTGCACCCACGTCGATTTGTATTGATCGCCATAGGGATGCTTGCGATACAAGGCGTTTCTGGCGCGCAGGATTCCGGGTCAGCGGCGGCCAAGTACCCTGAAAAGGCACTGCATCTGGTCGTACCCTACCCCGCTGGCGGCGGGGCCGATTATTGGGGGCGCCTTGTTGCCAGGAAATTAGCCGAGAGGTTAGGCCAAGCGGTCATTGTTGATAACATTCCAGGGGCGGGTGGCAACGAGGGGAGTGCCGCAGCCGCAAGCGCCGCTCCGGATGGCTATACCCTCCTTCTGGGTTCCGTCGGGCCCCTTGCGGTCCATCAGTTCACCTATTCCGCATTGGACTTCGACCCGGAAAAAAACTTCGTTCCGATCGCACTTCTCGAGTCCTCGCCAATCCTCCTGGTCGCCGCCCCCGCGGTGCCGGCCTCGTCGGCGACAGAACTGATTGCTTTGGCCCGCGCCAAGCCTGCGGTACTTTCCTACGCTTCGAACGGCAATGGAAGTCCGGAGCAGGTCGCTGGCGAATTGTTCAAGAAGAGGCTGCAGCTGGACATTCGTCACCTTCCCTATGAAGGAGCGGGTCCGGCGCGCAAGGCCGTTCTCGCAGATCAGGCTTCTCTGATGTTCGATCCCTGCAAAGGGGCTCTACCTGCAATCCGTCAGGGTTTGCAAAAGCCGCTCGCCGTTGCCGCAGCCGCGCGACTGCCAGTGCTTCCGGCAGTTCCCACGTTCGCCGAGATTGGCGTTGCGAACTATGAACTGCGCATCTGGACCGGCATTCTCGCGCCGGCGGGCACTCCAGAGGAGATCGTGGCGACGTTGAACCAGGCCCTTCAGGCTATATTGCGCACTCCTGAATTGAAGAAGGAAATCGCGGACGAAGGCGGCGAAGCAGGTGCCACGACCCCTGCTGCCTTCGCGGCCTACATACAAACCGAGCGCAAACATTGGAGTGCTCTCGTGAAAGAGAGCGGAGTTCCAAAGATCTGACCCGGCTTCTACGGAAGTCCGTACGCGGCCGCCATCAACGCTGCGATCTGCCCGCCCATGCGGGTTCCCACCTCAGTTGAGTTGCGGAAGTGCACGCCATCATAAATACGAGCCGCCGAGACCTCCTGAACCAGATCCTCGGTTCGCGTCCAGCGGCGGGTCACGCCGGGGGCAGTGTTGCTGGTCGTACTGAGGGTAGGCAAGGGGTCAGTACCGGCTTCAGCGCGAATCAGGGCTGCGACAGTGGCCGCGTACATGCAGTTACCACACGGATATTCCGGGGACATCGGGGTAGCAATCAAGGGAGTCCAATCGGGATCGCGCTCAGTCTTGGGGTTGTTGTCGCGGTCGCCGTTGCGAATGGCGGTGATCGGCCGCCAAAACTGATAGTGATACTTGGTCTCCTGGACCGCGATCTCGTCCTCGTTCACCGCTGCGGTCACCACGGCATAGAGTCGCGCGTTGCGCGTCAGGTCGCGCCCGGCGGCGGTGGCGACCGAGCGCACGACGCCAATAAATACGTCTGGTAGCGAGGTGGCCCAGAACCGCGCCATATCGTTCTGTTCAGGCGTGCGTACCGTGCTCGTCACGGAGCCGACCGCCTTGATCTCGTTGTAATCTCGTGCCCACAAGCTGCTCGTAAGAGCGGGCGGTGGCCCCGGCCGAAACTGGGATGCGCTCGTCATGAACCACGGGCGGTGCTGTGCATACGCGTAGCCGAGTGGAAATGTCGTCGGCACGTACACGCCCGGCGTAGTCAGCGGACGGTAAGGCTCTATCTTCCCGATATCGTCGGCGTGCTTTGCGAGTACGTCCGCCGCCGCCCGCTCGCCCAGACTGATGCCCCGCATCCGCGCTTCATCTTCCGCGATAGCAGCGAGTGCCTGCGCGTAGGCCGCCTCGGTCTGCGGTTGCAGCACCGGCGCCTCGTGCAGCAGCACCGAGCGGCTCGCCGCCGCAATGGCCGCATCGATCGAAGCACCCTGCGCCGGCCCGAGATCGACGCGGTCGCGGGGGTAGCGCAAGGTGATCGCGTTGACCGCTTCATAAACAGCAAGCTGGGCAAGGGCCATGGTCCGTGCAGTATTGGGACCGTCGGTTGCGATCTCGGTCGTCTTATCCGCCCAGTGGGCCAACGTGTCCGCGCGGGAGGCGAACGAGAGCAGCAACATGGCCAGCGGCGCGAATCGAAGAATAGACCCTGTCATCAGAACACCCCGCCCCCGTTTGAGGCCGGCTCTTCTGAGCCAGCACCTCGCTGATCGCACCCGGCATATACTAAAGCCCGCCAGGGCGTCAAGCCCGATCACAGCCGTTGTTGCCCTTTGGCAACAGGCGCTCCCGGGCGTACGTGACGCGTGTCTTGTCGCGTAGCAAGAAATACGTTAACTTCAATTTAGCCGCAAAAACCCGGTCTCAACTAGGGTTCCGCGGCTGCCGCGTCACTTATAAAAGGGCTGTCTAACGCCATGTCCAAGGTGCTGCGAAACCACAGCGGACGCAATGCGTGCGCATCGCCGCGCTCCCGGGCCAGGCTGAAAACATGCCAGATCAACTCACTCCAGGGAGAGATCAGGACATGACCACCACTCAGAGCAATCAGATCCTCCGGCACGCAGTGCGCATGGCACTGCTCGCAGGAGGTGCGGCAGCCGCCGTCGTCATACATCCCTCGCTCGCCCAGGCGCAGGCTGCGCCGGCTAACACGGCGGAGAGCACCGAGATTCTGAAGGAGGTCGTCGTCACCGGCTCGCGCATCGCCAGCCCGAATCTGGAAGCGATCAGTCCGGTCACGACGGTAACGAGCGAAGATATCAAGCAAACGGGCGTCACCCGCATAGAGGATCTCCTCAACAGCCTGCCCCAGGTCGTCGCCGACCAGAGCTCCGGATTGTCGATGGACTCGAACGGCATCGCGACAGTCAATCTGCGCGGCCTGGGAGTGCAGCGCACCCTGGTGCTGGTCAACGGCCGGCGCCTGCAGGGCGGTGACCCGGCAGCAAACCTGGGCGCGACCCCGGCTTATGCATCGGCCGCGGACCTCAACCAGATTCCCGCGGCACTGATCGAGCGGGTCGACGTGCTCACCGGCGGTGCCTCCTCGACCTATGGCGCGGACGCGGTCGCGGGCGTCGTCAACTTCGTGATGAACGATCACTTCGAAGGCGTTCGGGTCGATGCCAATGCGGGCATCTATAACCACCATGACCACGAGAACTGGATCGACCCGCTACTGACGGCGGGAGGCTTCCCAGCAGTCACCGGATCGAACTGGGATGGGGCGCAAAAGGACTTCACCATCATCATGGGGCACAACTTCGACGACGGTGCCGGCAACTTCGAAGGCTACCTTGGATACCGCACGGCGTCGGCGATCACCGCCAATCACCGCGACCATTCGGCCTGCGAGCTCAGCAATACCACCGAAGCCGGCGTGCCGTTCTTCTGCGGCGGCTCGAGCAGTTCGGCGCCGGCCGTATTCGAGAACCCGGGCATCGGGGAATATCAGCTCAAGCCCGACGGATCGCTTAATTCAGGCGTATATCAACTTTTCAATTACGCCGCGTCTCATTACCTGCAGCGTAACGATGAGCGCTACACCGCCGGCTTCTTCGGCAAGTTAAAATTCAATGATCACGCGGAAGCCTACAGCGAGTTCATGTTCATGGACGACAGCACCACCGGCGCCTATGCGCCCGCGGGGTCGTTCAAGGGCAGCGGCAAGGGAATCGACGCGGATACGGGAATCATCGACGGTACCCTGAACTACAACTGCGGATCAGGCGGGTACGGCAATGCAGGCATGAATCCTTACCTCACGAAGGCCGAATTCCCCACTTTGTGCCCTGAAACGGCAGGCGGTCTGCCGGTGGCCTATACCAATTCGGAAAATCGCGCCCTGGCGACACCATACTTCCCGTATCAGATGACCGCCGCCGGTGTCGGTCAGGTCATCCTCGGTCGCCGTAACATCGAGGGCGGCCCGCGCCAGGACGAATATTCGCACACCAGCTATCGCGGTGTGTTTGGCGTACGTGGTGACATCGTGGACGACTGGAACTACGATGCCTACGGCCTGTTTTCGCAGACCCGGAGCTTCGACTACCACAACAACGATACCTCCACCGACCACATTCAGAACGCACTGCTGGCAATCCCGGGACCCGGCGGCACGCCGGTGTGCCAGGGCGGGCAGGCCGGCTGCGTGCCATGGCCGATCTTCAACCCGGCCGTGGCGGTGAGCCCGGCGTCGCTCGCCTACATCTCCGTGCCGGGTGAGTTGTCGTCCGGAACGCAGGAAGACATCGCCAGTGCCTACGTTTCGGGGGACCTGACCCGCAAGGGCATCAAGACACCCTGGGCGGATGACGGCCTGAAAGTCGTGTTCGGTACCGAATTTCGCCGCGATACGCTCTCCAGCAATCCCGATGAGGAGTTTCAGAGCGCTGATCTGGCCGGCATCGGCTCGCCGACACCACCCGTCTCTGCCGAGCAGCACGTCTGGGAGCTATTCACAGAGGAGCGCCTGCCGATCGTGCGCGATGCACCGTTCACCAAGTCCTTCGATTTTGAGGCCGGCTATCGCTATTCGAGCTACAGCGAAGGCTACGACACCAATACCTTCAAGCTGGGTGTGGAGTGGGCGCCGATCAATGACGTGCGCCTGCGCGCCAGCTACAACCGCGCGGTACGCGCGCCAAACCTGCAGGAACTGTACCAGCCCGATCACGTCGCGCTGGACACCACCGGCGGAGACCTGTGCATTCATGGTACGACGTTATCGGCGGCGCAATGCGCGTTGCTGGGGCTCTCCGCGGCCGGGTATGCGGCCGGTGGCGCGCCGTCGTCCCCGGCGGACCAGTACAACGGCCTGGTCGGCGGAAGCACCCGTCTGAAGCCCGAGGTCGGCAAGACCTACGATGTGGGTCTGGTATTCACCCCGAGCCTGCTGCCGAGATTCACTGCAACGCTGGACTATACCGACATCAAGATCACGAACCTGGTGAACTCGTACGGTGGGACGTTGATTCAGAAAAATTGCGTGCTGACAAGCTCACCCATATGGTGCGACCTGGTGCATCGCGACCCTGCCGGCACGCTCTGGGCCAGTCCGGATGGATACACGGTTGACCCATTGCTCAACGAAGGTGGACTGGAGTATCGGGGCCTGGACGTTGAGCTGGCCTATAAGATCGGGCTCGGACGCTACGGTAACCTGCGCACGCGCTTGGATGGCACCTGGCTCAGGAACCTGATCTACTCCCCATCTGGCCCCTCGGGCTCGTATGACTGCGCCGGCCGCTTCGGCCAGAGCTGCTCCCCGAACACCCCGACCTGGCGCCACCGCATGACCGTCGACTGGGATACGCCCGTCACAGGACTCTCGGGTGGAATCGTGTGGCGCTTCGTCGGCAAGGGCCTTAACACGCTTGTCGATCCGAAGACCCCGGACTACGGCTTAGTACCGGGTGCGACGTCGGCCAACATTCCCGACGCTGAGATTCCAACCTACAACTACTTCGATCTGCATGCATCCTACGCCTGGAACAAGCTCACCGTGCGCGTCGGGGCCAGCAATGTGCTGGACAAGGATCCGCCGACGATTGATGCTATCACCGCCGGCAACTCGGCCTACGCCGAAGACAACACCTACCCGGGCGTGTACGACGTGGCGGGGCGGTACCTGTATATCAGCGTCACGGTTGACTTCTGAAGCGCATCGAACTGCTCTTTTCGCTAGACTCAAAGGCGGGCCTCGTGCCCGCCTTTTTTCTGGCGCAGCCTGCGCGCTTAAGTCGGCGTCGGCTGCGCCGCAGTCACGGGTATACATGACATCCACCGCCAGTCGCGAACGGCTCGAAGCCGCGGTAGAGCATCAGCGCGCGGGTCGCGTCCAGGAAGCGGTGACCATCCTGCAGGAACTGCTGCGCGCCGCGCCGCGGGACGCCGACCTGATGCAGCGCCTGGGCGTCGCTCTGGCGCAGCTTGGACATCCGGAGGCCGGCGTGCCACTGATGGCAGCCGCGCTGGAATTGCAGCCCGACCGGGCGCCGGTGCTGCAGAATCTGGCGCGCGCACTGCTGGCACTGGGGCGGCCCGAGGATGCGCTCTCCTGCTGTGAGCGTGCAGTCGCGCTGGATCGCAGTGCCGCCGGGGCGCATCGCCTCAAGGCGGCCGCCCTGGCCACGCTGGGCCGCAACCAGGAAGCGCTCGCGCACCTCGGGCAGGCGGCGCGTCTGGCGCCGCGCGATGCCGGCGTGCTCACCGAGTTGGGCGTCGCGTTCAAGTCCGGCGGCCGCTTTCGGGACGCCGTCAGCTGCTTCGAACGTGCGATTGCACTGGACGCGAATCAGTCCCTGGCGCACCAGCATCTATCCATGCTGCAGGCGGACCGTGGTGACTACGACGGGGCGCTGGGCAGCATCGATCGCGCGCTGGCGCTGCAGCCGCAGCTGGCCGCGCTGCACAGCAATCGTGGCAATATCCTGACGCGGCTCGGCCGCTATCCGGAGGCGCTGGAGAGCTACACCCTGGCGCTGGCGATCGATCCCGCCAACCTCGACACCTTGCACAACCGGGCGATGGCGCTGTCGCTGCTCGGCCGCCACCCCGAGGCGCTGCGCGCCTTCGATCAGCTGCTGGCGCGCGACGCGGCGCGGCCTTCCGATCTGCTCGGGCGCGGCGCGGCGCTGCTGGCCCTCGACCGCAACGCCGAGGCACTGCCGTCGCTCGAGCGCGCCGCCGCGCTGCTGCCGCAGGACAGCGAGGTGCACGTGCAGCAAGGCGTTGCACTGTTGCGTCTGGAACGCCATGCCGAGGCCGTCGACAGCTTCGATCGCGCCCTGACCATCCGGCGCGACCGGCCCGAGGTACTGAACAATCGCGCTGTCGCGCTCGAGGCGGTCGGCCGTGCCGATGAGGCTCTGCAGGATTTCATCCGTGCCGCGGTCATTGATGGAACGGACGCCACGACCCACGTCAACATCGGCGTACTCTCAGCGAAGCTGGGACGCTACGCCCAGGCGGCGGCGAGCTTCGATCGTGCCCTGGCGATCGACCGCCAAAATCCCGCCGCCCAGCTCGAGCTGGCTTTCCTGTATCTCAAGCAGGGAGATTTCACTCGCGGCTGGCCGCTCTACGAGGCGCGTTTTCGCGTGCCGGCACTGGCCGTTCCGCCGCGGGAATTCGGCGCGCCGCGCTGGAGCGGCGCGTCGCCGCTGGCTGGAAAGAAGCTGTTGGTGCATGCGGAACAGGGTTTGGGCGATACGATTCAATTCTGCCGCTACCTGCCGCTGCTGGCGCAGCGCGGAGCGGCGGTGGTATTGGAGGTCATGCCGGCGCTCAAGGCGCTGATGCGCACGCTGGCGGGCACGGTACAGCCGGGCGCGGTGCAGGTGATCGGCCGCGGGGAGCCGATTCCGCAGGTCGACTACCATTGCCCGCTCATGAGCATGCCTTTGGCGTTCGATACTCAGCTTGCGACCATTCCCCACGCCGTACCCTACCTTGCGGCGGACCCGGCCCGTGTGGCCGCCTGGCGGGCGCGCCTGCAGCGCCTTCCCGGCCTGCGCGTCGGCATTGCCTGGCAGGGCAACGTACAGGTCGAGCGCCTGATCTGGGCGCGCGGGCGCTCGCCGCCGCTCGCGGCCTTCGAGCCGCTCGCCCGCATCCCGGGCGTCAGCCTGGTATCGCTGCAGCAGGGTGAGGGTTTGCAGCAATTGCAGGCGTCGCCGTTTCGCGAGCGCATTTTTTTCCCCGGCCAGGAGCGCACTCCGGACGCCTTTGTCGACACCGCAGCGATCATGGCATCGCTCGATCTGATCATCAGCTCGGATACGTCGGTGGTGCATCTGGCAGGTGCATTGGCACGACCGACCTGGCTGGTACTCAGTGCCGCGCCGGATTGGCGCTGGCTGCTTGATCGCAGCGACAGCCCGTGGTATCCGACGATGCAGCTGTTCCGTCAGCGAGAGCTCAGCAACCGCTGGGACATGATGGTCGCGGACCTGGTCAAGGCGCTCGAAGCGCGCATCGCACAACCCGCACACTAGCGGTTCATCGAATGCTGACGATGTCTTCGCGTGAGGATCCCGAGGGGCTGCTGCAACTGGCACGACAGGATCTCGCCAGCGACCGGCTCGCGGCCGCGGAACAGCGCTGCCTGCAGCTGCTGGGTACGCACCCAAATCATCCTGCTGGGCTCGGAGTGCTCGGCCAGGTCCTGTACGCCGCCGGCCGCCACGAAGAGGCGGTGCGCGTCTTCAACGCCCTCACGGTACTGCAACCCACGATCCGCGAGCATTGGCAGAACCTCGCCACCGCGCTGCGCCCGACGCGCCGCTACGATCAGGCCATCGCCGCCTTCGATCGCGCGCTGCGGCTCGGGCCGCCCTCGGCAGCACTGCTGTATAACCTCGGCGTGCTGCAGATGGAACGCTGCGACTACGACGCGGCTTATCTGGCGCTACGCGACGCCGTCGGCCTGGCGCCGACCGATGCGACCAGCCGCTGGGCGTTTGCGCAGTGTTGCTATGACGTGGCCAACCACGAGGAAGCCCTGGCGACGCTGACGAACTGGCAGCGGCTACAGGGTCTGACACCCCAGATCACGGCCCAGATCGCGATCCTGCTGGTCATGATGGGAGAGAGCCGGCGCGCCGCCTCGGCGATCGAGCAACTGGTAGCCAATCCCCCTCTTCAAGGGCGCGCGCCCGTGATACTGATGTTCATCCTGGAGCGGTTGCACCGGCTGGACGAAGCACGCGCTATCCTGCAGCGCTTGGAGCAGAACGAGCGCGGTCTGGGCGCCGCCCCCGAACGGCTGCAGGTGTCGGCGCTGCTGGCCGCGAGGGCCGGCCAGCACGAGCAGGCGCGCGGTTACCTGTCTCTCGCGCTCGAACAGCAGCAGGAATTTGCGCACCGCTACCCCGCGTTGTTTTCGCTGGCGAAGGCGCTCGATGCGCTGGGCCGATACGAGGAGGCTTACGCGGTGCTCGAGGAGGCCCACCGCTCACAGCTGGCCTTCCTGCGGGCGGCGATGGGCAAGTCCCCGGATAACCCGTCGCAATTGTCATTGCGCATCAAGCACGGCTGCGAGCCGGATGATGTCACCAGCTGGAACGGCAACAGTCCGGCGCTCGAACAGTCGCCGATCTTCATCGTCGGCTTTCCCCGATCCGGCACGACGCTGCTCGAGCAGGTGCTCGATGCGCACCCTGCGCTTGCGTCCATGGACGAGCAGCCCTTCATGGTGAGCGCCATCACCGAGATCACCGGGCGCGGGCTGAGCTATCCGGGCGAGCTCGGCCGACTGAGCACGAGCGCGCTCGACGAGATCCGCGCGCACTATTGGCAGCGTGTGCGGCGCAAGATCGAACTGGCGCCAAGCCAGCGCCTGGTCGACAAGTGTCCGATTAACATGACGGTACTGCCGCTGATACGGCGGCTGTTTCCCAATGCACGCATCATCCTCGCCATTCGCCACCCCTGCGATGTGCTGCTGAGCTGCCTGCTGCAGCATTTTCGTTCTCCGGAACTGGCGTTGCTGTGCCGCGACCTGCCGACTCTGGCGCAGGCCTACGACAGCGCTTTCGGCTACTGGTACTCACAGTGGCCGTTGCTACGCCCGTCGAGCTATGAGCTGTTCTACGAGCGGCTGACCGCCGACTTTCCCGGACAGGTGCGCCAGCTGGCGGACTTCCTGCAATTGCCCTGGCACCAGGCGATGCTGGCGCCGGGCGAACGCGCCCGCACCAAAGGATTCATCAGCACCCCGAGCTACGCCCAGGTGCTGGAATCGGTCAACAGCCGCTCGGTCGGCCGCTGGCTGCACTATCAGCGCCAGTTCGAACCTGTGCTGCCGGTGCTGCTGCCGTGGATCGACCGCTGGGGCTATGGCATCAGCTCACCCGCCTGACGCTCAGCTGATGCGCTTGACGCTCAGCTAATCCGCCTGACACGCGTCATGCGGTTCTTGTCGGCCGCCAGCCACAGCGAGCCCATCGCGCCGTGCTCGATGTGCACGCTCTCTCCGACCGCGAATGTTTTGTTCGGCTCGATCTCGGTCTGCATCCACACCTGATGATTATCCAGCGTGAAGATATATTCACCGCCTGGACCCAGTCGCAACGCGGCGATCTTGCCCGGCAGCACTGGCTGTTCCGCGTGGCGGGCCGCTTCCGGATCGCGCTGGCGCGCAATGTCGACCGTCAGGCCAAAGCGGTCGGCCTCGATCTGCGGCAGCGTGGCCACGAGCGCATCGAAACACGCCAGGCGCTGCGCCTGATCGGTCTCGGCCGCGCAGCGGCGCAAGCCATCGGCCAGCGTATCGCTCGCGCCAGCCGCCGGCCGGATCATCACCGTCAGGAACACCACCGTCAGCAGCAGCCCGAGCCAGGCCCGGCGAGGACTCATAGCGACCGCCGTACTCATCGCGAGCCCAGCTCGGGCGCATCGTCCCCGAGGTGGCGGCCGATACCGATGGTGAACGCGCGCACCAGGTCCTGTTCCGCGGCGCTCAGCAACGGATTCCAGATGTCGAAGATCAGGATGATGCGCACCTGGTCGCTGTCGTTCCAGGCCTCGTGGTCGATGCTGTCGTCGAATACCCAGGCCTCGCCCGGGCGCCATTCGCGTGTCTGCGACCCGACCCGAAAGCCGCAGCCCGGCGGTATGAGCAGCGGCAGGTGCACGATCGAGCGCGTGTTGGTGGTGCCGGTGTGCGGCGGCAGGTGGGTACGCGGTTTGAGCACCGAGAAATATGCCCCTGGCGCGTAGCCCTCGATATCGCACAGCGGCAATTGCGCAAGCACGGCGGCCGTCTTCGGGCACTTCTCGAGATGCAGGGCCACTGGCCTGCTGTCGTGCCAGAGCTGATACACGCTCCAGTCAAGCGAATGGTTCAACGGGCGCCACTGATCCATCGGGGTACTGTCCGGGAAATCCACATACGGTCGGAACTGCGCGCGCTCGGCCTCAAGCACCGCTTGCGCTTCGGCGGCAATGTCGCCGCTGGCCGCCTCGAGCCGCTCGAACCACGGGAACAGCGAGCGCGGGAAGAACTCGATCGCCGGCAGATACGGAAACATCAGCGCCTTGGGTTGGCTGTAGTAGATGCGCCGCTTGCCCAGGTACACGTCCTGACAGGCCTGGAAACGCTGCAGGTCGTCGGCGCTGTGCTGAGCTCGAAGTCCCGCCAGCTCCCGGTCTAGAAACGCCTCCAGCGCCGCATTGCTGGCACCGCAGACGTCGCGGGCGTGCGCGAGCGCGGTGGCCAGCGCCGGCGGCACGCGTGCACCCGAGGCAATGCAATCCAATACGGCGCTGTAGACCGTCGCCGCCGTCTTGGGCTTGCCGAGCCGCTCCATCAGCTCGCCTTTCTGCAGCAGTGCCGGCACGTAACGCGGCTCGATACCGAGCGCCTTCTCGAGCGCGTCGGCTTCCGCGTGCCGATCGCCGAGCGTGCGGCAAGCGGAAGCGAGATTCAGCCACAGAACCTTGGACTTGCTGTCGACAGCAATCGCGCGCTCGAACAGCTCACGCGCACGCGTCGGATTGCCGACGCGGTGCATGTGACCGCCGGCGGCATTGAGCACGATCGGTTGCTGCGGCGCACGCGCCAGCGCCATCTCGACCAGCTTGAGCGCTTCGGCAGGCTGCTGGCTCGCCGATACCTGGTTGATGGCATCCGCCAAGGCACGCGCCTCCGGTTCGCTGATGGCTGTTGCGTTCACTGAATGCTCCCTATCGGTATAAGGTCATACGCGGCTTAAGGCAACGGCAGTGCATCGAAGGCGATCGTCAGCCGCGGCTGCGCGCCATGAATCGGGGTCGTCCCGTGCCACATGTACGAGGGGAACAGTACCAGTCGGCTGGGGATTGGCTGCAGGTACTTCTCCGCGGGCGCACCCGGCACCGGAAAGCGCGTCTCGCCGAACTTGAGCCAGCCTGAACGCAGCGCCGTATCCTGTACCTCGTCCGGCACGTCCACGTAATACGCCGAGCTGATCCAGCCCTGCGGATGCAGATGATTGACGTGGAAGCCCTCCCGCTGCAGCTGCACCGACCAGGCGCCGACGATCACTGCGCCCCCGACGTTGCGCGCTGATAGCGGGTGCCCCGGAGCGTGGCCCAGCGCGCGCAGATAATCGGCGATTGGCGCCTGGAAAGCCTGCAGTGCCGCGCGAATAGCAGCGTCGCTCTCGGCGATGAGATTGCGCGTGGTCTGACTGCCATTCCGCAGGCTCTGATCCAGTGGATGATTCGCGAACCGGTGGCGCGCGGCCAGCGCAGCGCGCAGCGCTGCGTTCAGCTCGGCCATCGACGACCAGCCCGGCGGCGGCTCGAGCAGGTAGCAGCGCACCAGCCGATCGTAATCGTAGAGCTCGCGGTAGTGCTCGCGTCCGAGCAGCCGTGCCGCGGTGGCCTCGTAGGCGATCCAGCTCTGGGACAGCGGTTCCCGGGCGCGCCGCGCCGCAAGGTACGGCAGTGCATCGTGCGCTCGGCCGCGGGCCAGCAGGATCGCCACCAGCGTTTCGATGATCTGCGCGTCGTCGGGCAATGCCTGTGCGGCGATTAGTGCCTCGTGTTCGGCCTCTGCGAGGCGCCCCGTCTCCTGCAGCAACTGTGCCAGTAGCGCCAGCAGCGGCGGTACCGGTCCGCGAGCCGTCAGGACTTTTCGCAGCTGCCGCTCGGCCTCATCGAACCGGCCGGCGCCCCTGTAAACGCGAGCCAACTCGGTCTGCAGCGGCAGGTTGCCGGGCTGCGCGGCGGCGATGGCCGCAAGGTCGCGCGCAAAGTCCGGATCGGCGCGCATGTGACGCAGGCGCGCCAGGTTGAGCTGCGCCTGGATGTCGGTGGGGCGCAGCGCTACCGCAGCGCCGAACTCGCGCTCGGCCTCCTCCTGGCGGTAGAGCAGGCTGAGCGTGCGGCCGCGATTGAAGGCGAGCTCGAAATTGCCTGCGCCCAGGGCGCGTGCGCGGTCCAGCGCCGCCAGTGCCTCCTCGGCCCGCTCCAGGCGCGACAGCAGCGCTCCAAGGTTCTGGCGCGCAAACGTCTGGCACTCATCGAGCGCGAGTGCGCGCCGATAGGCGGCCTCGGCCTCAGCCACCTTGTTCTGGCTGTCGAGCACGAACGCCAGCAGCGAGCAGGCGTCGGCATCCTGCGGCCGCTGCTGCAGCAGCGTGCGGGCCTCGGCTTCGGCTGCGGCCAGCCGACCCAGCTCATGGAGTATCACCACCAGGGCGCGGCGCGCCGCGTGCTCCATGGGAGCCTGCTCGAGCAGCTGCCGATAGACCTCGGCAGCCTCGGCCGCACGCCCGCGCCGGTGCAGTAGCTGGCCGAGATTGAGCCGGAACTTCAGGTTGGCGGGCTCGATCTGCAGACTCTGCCGCACCAGCGCCTCGCCGCTGGCGGCATCGCCGGACTGCTCGCAGATCAGCCCGAGCAGGTGCAGCGCCGCGGCTTGCTGCGGCGCCTGTGCCAGCAGCGCGCGGCAGGCGCGCTCGGCTTCGGCGAGGCGCCCGTTCTGCATCAGATCGGCGATTGCGATGAGCCGCGACTGCAGCACGAAGCACGGACTCAGGACGTCCGATGTCGTCGGCGCGCCCCGGGCTCACTGAGCGGAATTGTACTCACGGTGCTCACATTCCCTGTTCAAAGGCAACGTCGCAGCCAAGGGTAGCGCGTCGTCTGCGCGCATACCAAACTTCGCGCCCGGCCGCCCGCCCGCCGGCCCCCCCCCGCCGGCGTGCAATCCGCGGTGACGCGGTTCGTGCTACGGTATGGCGATGCGAAGCAGCGCTCCCCTGGCGCTCCGATGGTGCGCATCCCCGTGGGCCGGGATGGTGCTGGCATGGGTTGTAGCCCAGGTGGCTTGGGCGGGGGACGTGCCGCAACCGAGGCTGCCCGAGGCCGAAGCCACCCTCCAGATAGCCACGGATCCGATAGCCACCCTGTTCGCCTCGCCGACCACGCGTGACCATGTCGGACGCGTCGTCGTGCCGGTCATGATCAACGGGCGGGGCCCGTTTCGATTCATCGTCGATACCGGCGCCAACCATTCCACCATTTCGCCGCGCCTGGTGCGGCAGCTGGGTCTGACACCCACCCAGGCGAGCACCATCCTGGTCGACGGTATTACGGGTACCGCCCAGGTCGCTTTTGTAACGATCGACCGGCTGCAGGCAGGTGAGCTCACGATCGACGACACCGAGCTGCCGGTCGTCTGGGCGCCGGTGATGGCGGGTGCCGACGGCATCCTGGGAGCCGCGGGTCTCAACGAGAAGAGCCTGTTGATCGATTTCCAGCGCAACCGGGTTGAGATAGCGAGCCATGTCGATTCGCTGGCGCGAGCGCAGTCGATCAAGATCCACGCGCCGCGCCTGATATATGGCCTGGTGACGCTGGAGACCAGAGTGGGCCGGGTGCCGGTACTGGCGGTGGTCGACACCGGAGCCGAACGCACCCTCGGTAACATCGCGCTGCGTGACGCACTGATGGCGCAGCGCGCTCCCGGTGCGACGGTGCAATTGACTTCGGTCTATGGCGCGACCGAGCAGGTGGAACCCGGGGAACTGCGGGCCGCTCCACAGATCACGATCGAATCGCTGCGCATCACCGACGTCGCCATCGTGTACGGCGACTTTCACATATTCAAGGTCTGGGCACTGAACGACCGGCCCGCCATGATCATCGGCATGGACGTGCTCGGAACCGTGGCTTCCCTGAGTATCGACTTCAAGAACCAGAACATCTACGTCGCCAGCATTCGCGACAGCACCGATCCCGTTCCGTTCTCGCATGGCTCGCTCGCCGACACGTCGAAGAAGAGATAATTCACCCAAATCTGAGATTGCCATGTTCGTCGGACACTACGGACCCGCGCTGGGCCTGAAGCCGCTGTGCAAGCCGCTGCCGCTGTGGCTGCTGTTCATCGCGGTGCAATGGCTCGATGTCGGCTGGGCGCTGCTGGTGCTCGCAGGCGTCGAGAAGCTTCGCATCGTGCCGGGATTCACCCAGGGCAGTGCGCTCGATCTGTACTACATGCCGTACACGCACGGACTGGCCGGCGCACTGGCGCTGTCACTGCTGCTCGGCGCGATCGTCGCCGGGTGCATGCACGGCGCGCGGCTACGCGCTTTTCTGATCGTCGCCGCGGCGTCATTCTCGCACTGGCTGCTCGACCTGCTGGTGCATGTGCCGGACCTGCCGATCTATGATGACACGCTCAAGGTCGGGCTGGGCCTGTGGCGCCACCTGTGGATCAGCCTGCCGCTCGAATTGCTGTTCCTCGTGATCGGGGCGTGGCTCTATGCCCGCTATGTGCCGACGCAGCGTGCGCACGGCGATCGCTGGCTGTGGCTGTTCGTGGCCGCGATGGCGGTGTTGGAAATCTATAACGAATTTGCACCAGCGCCGGCCGAGCCGGCCGCAATGGCAGCAACCGCGCTGGTCGCCTACGGCGTGCTGGCGCTGCTGGCTGGCCTGGTCGATCGCGCGCGCGGCACCACGAGCGCCGATCGATTTAGCGATAATGATGCCGTGCGAACGGATCGCCATTGACCGCGCGTCGAGCTTGGTGCACATTGAAGTCGGGGGCGACGCGCGCGCCAATCCATAAGAAATGCGGTGCAAAGGGAGATTCCGCAGATGGGTGCGCCAGCAATCGAATCGCCTGTGCTTTCGGCCATCGCGCCTGACGATCAGGTCTCGCTCAGTAGCCGTATGAAAAAAGCAGTGTAGCTACATCAGCAGCAATAGCTGCGCGTACCTGGAAGGGAATAACCGCGATGAAACTAATGAAATGCTCGACCATCCTGGGAGCGGCGCTGGCTTTCGGACTCAGCTCGGGGATGATCGCTGCCGCGGAAGTGGCGGCGGCTGCCGTGCAGCTCGACCCCACCGCGCCGTTGACGGATGCGATGGCGGCGCAGCTGTCGCAGAACGTCGATCGTCCGGTCATCGTGCTGCTGAAGAACCAGCTCTCCGGTGCAGAGGCGGTCAGCGACCAGGCGCCGTTGATGCGCGAGCTCGGGCGGGTGCGTGCTGCGGGCATCAAGCAGTTTCAAACGGTGAATTCATTCGCGGCCACGGTGTCCGAAGGCGAAATTGCCCGGCTCAGGGCCAATCCGGCAGTGGCTGCAGTGGTCCCGGACGTGATGATCCGCCTCACGCCGCGCGCCGCAGCGAAAGCGGCGGCCGCAAGCACCAGCACGACGCCGAGCTTGCCCACCACACTCACGCCCCATGTGATCCCCGGCGCTTGCGGGCCCAATGGTGCGGTGCTGCTGGAGCCCGAGGCATTGCAGACGACCCACACGGACTCGCTCGATCCGCACGCCCTGACGGCGCGCTCGCTCGGCTTCACCGGCAAGGGCGTCAAAGTGGCCTGGATCGCGGATGGCATTGATCCGTACAACGTGAACTTCCTGCGCGCCGACGGCACGTCGGTGTTCATCGACTACCAGGACTTCAGCGGCGACGGGCGCGGCCAGCCGACCGACGGTGGCGAGGCCTTCGTCGACGCCAACGCCATCGGCGGCCAGGGACTGCAGGTCTATAACGTCAATGGCTTCAGCGCCCAGCCTGACCCTGGCGCCTGCAACGTCCGCATCGAGGGCATGGCCCCCGGTGCGTCGCTGGTCGGGCTGGATGCAATAGGCACCTACGAGTACGCGGTGACATCGAATTTCCTGCAGGCGATCGAATACGCGGTGCTGGTCGATCACGTCGACGTCATCAACGAGTCCTTCGGCGACAATCCGTTCCCCGACGTCACCTCGCAGGACATCACCAAGCAGTTCAACGAAGCCGCGGTGCGCGCAGGCGTCACGGTGACGGTGTCCAGCGGTGATGCCGGCTTCACCAACACCATCGGCTCGGCCGCCACCGACCCTGCCGTCATTGCCGTGGGCGCGTCGACCACCTTTCGCACCTATGCCCAGACCAACTACGCCGCGGCGCGCTACTTTGCGACCACTGGCTGGCTGAACGACAACATCAGCTCGTTGAGCTCCGGCGGTTACGAGGAGACTGGCACCACAATCGACCTGGTCGCTCCCGGCGACATCACCCTTGCCTCGTGCGACGCCAGCGCCACCTATGCAGGGTGCACCAATTTCAAGGGACAGTCGTCCAATATCGAGGAGAGCGGCGGCACCAGCCTGTCGTCGCCGCTGACCGCCGGCGCCGCGGCGCTGGTCATCGAGGCATACCGCAAGTCGCACCATGGTGCCTCGCCGTCACCGGCGCTGGTCAAGCAGATCCTGACCAGCACGGCGACCGACCTGGGCGTGCCGGCCACCGAGCAGGGCGCGGGTCTGCTGAACACCTACAAGGCTGTGCTGCTGGCGCAGTCCATCAACACCAGCCGCTATGGATCCCAGCCGGCGGTCGGCCAGTCGCTGCTGCTGTCCGAAAGCCAGCTCAACGCGGTGGATGCGCCGGGTACCACCGAACACTGGCAGGTGTCGGTCACCAATACCGGCTCCTCGCCGCAGTCCGTGCATGTGCAGGGCCGGACCTTTGGCTCTGAAAGCAATATCCAGAAAGGTCACGTCACGCTGACTGACGGCGTCAACGCGCAGTTCGCGAACTACCAGGGCCTGCAGAACAACTACGCGGTGTTTAGCTTCCAGGTGCCGGGTGACACCGACCGGCTCAATGCCTCGATTGCCTACCCAGGCGACCCGACGAACGGCCTTAACGCCCGCGTACGACTCATACTCATCGATCCCCAGGGCCGCTTCGCCGCGCATTCCCTGCCGCAGGGCGTCGGTAACTTCGGCAACGTCGATGTCCGGCAGCCCAGTGCCGGGACCTGGACCGGGGTGATCTTCGGTGACGTGGCAGCGGACAACGGCACCAACGGCAGAGTGCCCTGGCGCGTGTCGACCCAGAAGTTCGCGCCGTTTGGCTCGGTGTCGCCGGACTCCTTCTCGCTGGCGCCCGGCCACAGCCAGACCATCGACGTCAGCGCATCGACGCCCTCGAGCCCCGGGGACGCCTCCGGCTCGATCGTCCTGACCGCGTCGGGCGGTGGCAACGACCCGTATGTGGGCATCGAGAGCAATTCGATCCCGGTCACGCTGCGCAGCGAGGTCAACCTGGCGCATGGCGGCAATTTCAGCGGCGTGCTGACCGGCGGCAACGGCCGGGATCCGGGCGAGGGTCAGATCGATTATTACCAGTTCAATGTCGGCCCGGGGCACAGCAGCATCACGGCCAACGTCTCGCTGACCAACGACGCCGGCGATGCGGTGGGCGCGTACCTGGTCAACCCCGATGGTGTCGTCGTTGGCTACGGCGAGGACGACAACGGATCCGCGTTGAGTGCCTACACCCTCAATCCGGTCGCCGGCAACTGGACGCTGATCGTGGACTTCGCCGAGCCGGTCATCGGCGATGAGATCTCCCAACCGTTCAGCGGCAACATCAGCCTGGATGGCATCCATGTCAGTGCCTCCGGTCTGCCCACGCACACCAGCCACAAGCTCAAGGCCGGAGTTCCGGTGGTGGTCCCCGTGACGATCACCAACACTGGCGTGGCGCCGGAGCAGTACTTCGTCGATGCGCGGCTGAACAGCAGCAGCAGCATCGTGCTGGCACCGTTGTTCCCGCCGGCCACCAGCAGCGGCTACTCGCTGCCGCTGGGCTCCTCGACGTCAAACCCCTACACGCCCGAGTGGCTGCTCCCCAGCGAGACCTCGAGCGTCAAGGTAGCAGCCAGCGCGACCCTGCCGATCGAATTCGACTACGGCCCGGCCCCCGGCGATCCGGACCTGTTCGGGCCGCCCACCAGCCCGAAGCACGCGGCGGGCTCCTACACGCCGGCGGGCGGCACGGTCTCACCAGGTGTGTGGTACGCCAATCCTGACCAGATCGGACCGTACCTGGGGACGGCGCCTTCGGGGTTCGTGAACGTGTCGATGACCGCGACCACCAAGAACTTCGACCTGGCCGTGACCCCGGATGGCGGCGACGCCTGGCTGGCCTCGGTCCAGGGGCTGGCGGTGTTCAACACCTTCACCGGGGTGATCATCAACCCGGGCGAGAGCGGCGTCATCAACGTCACCATTACACCGTCTGGCTCCCCGGGCACGGTCGTGACTGGCACGCTGTACGTGGATGATTTCGTCGGCGCCGTGCCGCCCTATTTCCAGACCACCGGCGATGAGCTGGCGGCACTGCCGTACGCCTACACGATCGACTGAACGCGGTAGATCGGCCGGCCGCTCGCGGTGATGGCCGGGTTGTCGATGGCCGGCCTGGTGCAGCGCGGGCGGGGCGCGCTGCGCTCAGCCGAGCCCGCGCCGCGCTCAGCGGCGCGCCATCAGAGAGCTTGCTTGCCCTGCGGTCGCCTTGTGTCTGCAATGTATATACCGTGAACGCGGGTTTGCTGGGTATACGCGTCACTAGCGCCATTGCGCCTTTTGACTCATATCTATGAGTCATTTAGACTCATGCCATGGCTAAACGGCTGCAAGTCATCCTACAGGACCCCGAGTACCGCGAGATCCAGCGCCTGGCTCGTGCCAGGCGCCTCTCCATCGCTGAATGGGTTCGCCAGGCACTGACGGCCGCACGACGGCGCGAGCCGCTGGGCGATGCCGGAAAGAAACTCGATATCGTTCGCGCCGCGGCGCGCCAGAGCTATCCGACGGCAGACATCGACCGCATGCTGCGCGAGATCGAGAGCGGCTATGGGGTCGCCGACCGTTCGTGATCTTCATCGACTCGAATATACCGATGTACCTGGTGGGGGCGCCGCATCCCCATAAGAGTGACAGCCAGCGCCTGCTTGAGGGGCTCATCAGCGAACGCTCTCGCCTGGTCACCGACGCTGAAGTGCTGCAGGAAATACTGCATCGCTATGTGGCAATCGACCGTCGCGATGGCATTCAAAGCGCGTTTGACGCGCTGCTCGGCGTCGTCGATCAGGTGTTTGCCATCGAAGTGCCTGCAGTTGAACGCGCCAAAGCGATCGTACTTGGCCATCCACGGCTGTCGGCCCGCGACGCGTTGCATATCGCAGTGATGGAGCAACACCGAGTCGAGAGGATATTGACTTTTGATTCCGGTTTTGATGATTTTCCCGGCGTTACGCGCCTCCATTGATGCACCGCATAGTGCTGGGATACGACGATCCCAGCACGCTGTCCCGGCTGTTGCCCGCCCTCGACCTCTCTACCAGAACAACCGCAATGAAATTTTGGATCCGGACACCGAAGGCGCAGTTCGAAATTTCCTGGTGCGGATTCCCGCCGATAGCCGGGCGATAAAGTCTCCGATGCCGCAACCGCATCGAAAATCGAACGCCAGGACGCTGACCCGCAGTCATTTTCGCTGGAGGAGGAACGATGCCAGGCGCGGGAAAACTGGCTGCGCTTACGTCAGCGAGCGATGAGTGGCGAATGTGAGATCACCCATGAACGCGACACCGCTCGCGACGTGAATCATGACAATGAGTATTCGCTGGATGCTGACCTGGATAAATAATCCGATGAACCCCGCCTTATCCTGCGCCGCGTCTATCCGCGCCTCACCTTGCCGTGCTGCTCCGCCGCCGCGCAGTTGCCGCATCCCGGGGTGGCCAGCCGCGCCCGGTGCTTAGCCGCCGCCTGCGCCAGCACGCCATGGCTGGCGATCGCGTCCAGCAGGCGCTGGCGTCGCGTCATCGGCAGGAAGGTCCACACCACGTAGGCGGTGGCGGAAAAGACCAGCAGCGCCATGATCACCTGCTGCCACATGACTTCAGGCTCCGGCGCCGAACAGCAGTGCGACGCGGTAGGTAATGAACGCGCAGGCATAGGCCAGTGCGAACAGGTAGCCAGCCATGATCGCCGGGTAGCGCCAGGAATTGGTCTCGCGACGCACGGTGACCAGCGTGGAAAGGCACTGCGGCGCGAACACATACCAGACCAGCAGCGACAGCGCCGTGGCCAGAGTCCAGCTGTGTGCGATCATCGGGCGCAGCGCGGTTGCAACATCGCCGCCGCCGCTGCCGGATAGCGCGTAGACCGTACCGAGTGCCCCGACCACGACTTCCCGTGCGGCCAGCCCGGGCACCAGCGCCACGCTGATCTGCCAGTTGAAACCCAGTGGCGCAAAAACGTGATCCAGCCCCGCGCCCAGCATGCCGGCGAAGCTGTAGCGGATCGCCGGCCCGGTGGCGCCGTCCGGCGGCGCCGGGTAGCTTGCCAGGAACCACATCAGCACCATCAGCGCCAGGATGATGGTGCCGACGCGGGTCAGGAAGATCTGCGTACGCTCCCACAATCCGGTCAGCAGGTTGCGCAGGTTCGGCCAGTGGTATTCGGGCAGTTCCATCAGCAGCGGGTGATAGCTGGAGCGCATCGTGACGCGTTTCATGACCAGCGCCACCAGCAACGCGCCCACGACACCGGCGACGTACAGCGCAAACAGCACCAGGCCCTGCAGATTGAACGGTCCGACGCTGCGCGCCGGAATGAAGGCGCCGATGATCAGCGCGTACACGGGCAGGCGGGCGGAACAGGTCATGATCGGCGCCAGCAGGATGGTCGCCAGCCGGTCGCGCGCGCTTGGTATCGTGCGCGTCGCCATGATCCCCGGAATCGCGCACGAGAACGATGACAGCAACGGGATGAACGAGCGCCCCGATAGGCCGACGCCGCCCATCAGCCGGTCGAGCAGGAAGGCGGCGCGCGGCAGGTAGCCGCTGTCCTCGAGCAGCAGGATAAAGAAGAACAGGATCAGGATCTGCGGCAGGAACACCAGCACGCTGCCGGCGCCGGCGATCACGCCGCCGACGATCAGGCTGCGCAATGGTCCGGCCGCCATCAGCTGGGTCAGCCCACCGGCGAGCGCCTGCATCGCCGCGTTGATCCAGGCCACCGGCGCCTGCGCCCAGCTGAACACCGCCTGGAACACCAGGAACAGCAGCACTGCCAGCAGCGGCGGTCCGGCGATCGGATGCATCACGATGGCGTCCAGGCGCGCGAGTGCCCGATCGCGCAGCGGCTCGACATAGCCGACCAGCGTCAGGATCTTGCGTACCTGGCGCTGCGTGGCGGCGAGCTGTTCATGGGTGTCGGCCGGCAGCGTGAAGGCCTCGCGCGCCGCCGCCGGCTGCATGCCATCGAGTGCCGCCACCAGCGTAGCTTCCCCACCCGGGCGCACCGCGACCGTTTGCACCACCGGCACGCCAAGCTCGCGCGCCAGGGCAGCGCAATTGAGCTTGAAGCCGCGCCGCTCGGCCAGGTCGCTCATGTTGAGTGCGACGATCATCGGTATCGACAGTCGCGTGAGCGCGAGCGCCAATCGCAGCGACAGCCGCAGGTTGGTCGCATCCAGCACGCAGATGATCATCTCCGGCGGCGTCTCGCCGTGCAGCCGTCCGGTGACCACATCGCGGGTGATCGCCTCATCGAGCGTCGTGGGAACCAGGCTGTAGGCGCCGGGCAGATCGATCACGCGGTAGAGAAAATCACGGCGCGCGCCTACGAAGGCGCCTTCCTTGCGCTCGACGGTGACGCCGGGGTAGTTGGCTACCTTCTGGCGGCTACCGGTCAGTCGGTTGAACAGTGCCGTCTTGCCGCAGTTCGGCGCTCCCACCAGCGCCACCCGGCGGGTCAGCAGATGGGGCGTCTCGCGCGTCACGGCTGCTCAAGCTTGACCATGACCGCCTGGGCTTCGCGCCGGCGCAGCGCAAAAATAGAGCTGCCTATGCGCACCGCGATCGGATCCCCGCCGGGTCGCACCTCTTCGATGACTTCGATACGCTCGCCCGGCATGAAGCCGAGCTCCATCAGCCGGCGTTCGACGCTCGACGCGGCATCGGTGCTGGACGCGGCAACGGCGCTGACCACGCCGCGTGCCCCCTTGTGCAGCTGCGCCAGGGACTGAATGACGTCGCTCTCATGCCAGGCTCGACACGAATCCATGCTCGGACCCCGCGACTTGCTTTAAGACAAATGCGAATTAGTCGCAATTGCATCTCAGCATAGCGCAGCCTCCCGTGAGGCGCCACTTCCAGCGCCCGAGGCTGGCAAATCAACCCTTTAGCCCACCCCAAGCCGTGCTACGAAGCCGCCTACCCAACCAGTGGTCGACCGAGTAGCCACCGGCACCGCGGCACAGCAGCACCAGCAGCATGGCCGCCCACTGGATGTGGGTCGGCCACGCCTGCGGGTAGACGAACACCTCGATGATGGTCGTCATGCCGAGCAGCACCAACGCGGCCGGACGTGTCAGAAATCCCAGCACCAGCAGCACCGGCGTGGTCAGTTCGATGCTGGCGCCCAGGTGCGCGGCGAAGTCCGGCGGCAGCAGCGGTACCTTGTAGTCGTCTTCGAACAGTTGCAGCGTCGCATCCCAGTTGGCAAGTTTGGTGGTGCCGGAATTCCAGAACACGGTGGCGACCGCAAGGCGTAATGGTAGCGCCAGCAGGCTGTAGGGCACGCGCTCGAGCCAGCGGATCACGCGTTCGATCGCAGCGATGATGCCGGCGCTGCCGCTGGCTGCCGGGGAAAGCGAGGTGTTCATCAGCGCGTTGCTCCTGCAGGCGGCACGGTCAGGTTGAAATCGATCAATCGTCCGAGCGACAGATGCTCGGCCAGCCAGGCGGCGATGTCGGCGTCCGGCCCGTGGTGCGGGCTCGCTGCATGGTCGAACAGCTCATATAAGGGAGTGCCGGCGCACAGCCGCGCGCTGAACTGCCAGCGCGCGGCGTTCAGGCGATGCACCTGCACGCCGGCGGCATCGCGTTCGATCAGCAGGTGCACCGGGCCGCAGCCCAGGTCGATCGCCGCCATTGCCGCGGCGTCCTGCTGCAGCACCGCGCGCCAGATCGCATCCGCCGGAAATTGCACGCACAGCAGAGTCAAAGCCGGGTGCGCGCGAAAGCTCAGGCACGACAGCGTCGGCTGATCCAGGGCCGCCAGCCGCGCCAGATCCAGGCCCGCCGTATCCTCAGCATGCAGCGCACGGTTCACCGCCCATTCAAGCTGGGCCACATCGCCCAGATAGGGCAGCCCGGCCGCCGGAGCAAACGTGCGCAGGAACCCGGCAAAGTCAGCGCCGTAGTCATTCAGGCAGGCGCTGCGCGGCGGCCAGGCGCGGATGAATCCTCGCGCGCCGCCTTCAAAGAACTCGGCGCCCACCAGCCGCTGCACCGCAGGGAAGGACAGCCGCAGCGCGTTGAGCAGCGTGCCGTTGCGGGTGTCGCGGTAGATCCCCAGGCGCTGCGCGCGCGCAGCGTCCCGCGGCGTCGCATAGCCCAGCAACTGCGCGCACATAGACTGCTGCAGCTCAAGCAGCGCAGGCATGGCGCGCTCCGGCGACGCGGCGCATCAGTGCCGTCGCGGCCGCGGCTTCGTCGAGCAGCAGCTCGAAAGCCGGAATGTCAGTGTCCCACTCGATCAGCGTCGGCTTGGCGCCAAAGCACCGCAGCGCCTGCTCGTACAGCGCCCAGACCTCGGCGGCGACGCGCGCGCCGTGGCTGTCGATGCAGACCACGCTGCCATCGTCCAGGGTCCGCAGCGCATGTCCGGCCAGGTGAATTTCCCCGACCGCCCCGGCCGGCAGCGCATTCAGGTAGCGGTGCGGATCCCAGCCGTGATTGCAGGCGCTGACATGGATGTTGTTGACGTCGCACAGGATGCCGCAGCCGGTACGCTGCGCGAGCGCGGCGATGAATTCCCATTCGGGAATGCTGGAGTGCTGGAACTGCAGGTAGGTCGAGGGGTTTTCGACCAGGATGCGCCGCTGCAGCGTGTCCTGGGTCTGCTCGACGTTGCGGCAGACCACGTCGAGCGCCTCCTCGGTCATCGGCAGCGGCAGCAGATCGGCCAGATACTGGCCGCCAACCACGCTCCAGGACAGGTGCTCGGACGTAAGGCCCGGCTCGATGCGCCTCACCAGCTCGGCGATACGGCCCAGGTGTGCAAGGTCCAGCCCCTCGGCGCTGCCGAGCGACAGGCCGACCCCGTGCAGCGACAGTGGATAATCGCGTCGCACGCGCTCGAGCACGCACCGTACGCTGCCGCCGCCCAGATAATTCTCCGCGTGGACCTCGAACCAGGCCACCTGCGGTTGCTGCCGCAGCACCTGGTCGTGGTGCGGAAAGCGCAGCCCGATCCCCGCCGCGACGGGAATCGGGCTGGCATCGATCGCTTTGTGGCTATCGCCCGGCACGCGTCGCCTTACATCGCCTGCATGGTGCCGCCGGCAATCTTGGCGCAGTCGCCGGCCGGCAGCAGTACGAAGGACTTCGGATCGCGGGCGGCGGTCGCCTGCCCGGCGCAGGAATGCGAGCCCGCCGCGCAGTCGTTCTTGGCGACGGCGTTGATGCCGTAGCACTTCTCCAGCTTGGTCTTAGCGGCGGCGTCTTTCGAGCCGTCGGACATGTCGGCTGCGCTGACCGGCGCCTGCAGCACCAGAGCGAGCCCAACCGCGGCGGACAGCGTCGATGCGGCCAATAGATAGCGATTCATAGTGATCCCCTCACGTTTCTTGCGGCCCCGGGATTGGAGCCACGAGGGTAAGTTCGATATCGCAGCCAAAAGGTTACACTGGCTGGAGTGCCTACCGAGCCGACCCCTGAGGAACGCGACCAGGCCTGGTCACAGCTGATGCGGGCAGCGCAGTCCGGCGACCGGGCGGCCTATGAGCGGCTGCTGCGCGAAATCTCGCCGCTGATTCGCGCGCTGGTGCGCCGCCACTGCAGCAATCGCGCCGACATCGAGGAGATGGTGCAGGACACGCTGCTGACGCTGCATCGGGTGCGCCATACCTACGATCCGAGCCGGCCCTTCTGCCCGTGGCTGGCGGCCATCGCCTGGCGCCGGAGCATCGACGCGTTGCGCCGTCGCATGCGGGTATCGAAATACGAGACGCCCGAGCTGGGCCTGTATGAAACCTTTTCCAACGCTGCAGCGAATAGCGATCTGGAGAGCGTCCATTCGGCCGAGGAGGTTGAGCAGCTATTACAGTCATTACCGCCACGACAGCGTGAGGCCCTGGAGTCGCTCAAGCTGCGGGAGATGAGCCTGGTAGAGGCGTCGGCCGCCTCGGGGCAGACGGTGGCAGCGCTCAAGGTGAACACGCATCGCGCGCTCAAGACGCTGCGGGCACTGGTGCAGGGTCGCAAGCGTTAGGAGAACTGAATTTGGCGGCGATGCAGACGGACAAGTTGATCGAATCGCTGGCAACGCAGCTCCAGCCGGTGCGACGGCTGCACGCCCCGCTGCTGCGTGCGCTCGCGTGGCTGGTGGTGGTCGGCGGCTTCGGCGCCGTCATCATTGCGCGCGAAGTAGGCTTAGGGCTGTTCATGCATCGCTTTGCGGCGCCGCGCGTGGCGCTGGAAGACGTTGCCACCGCGCTCACCGCGGTCAGCGCGATCATTGCCGCCTTCGAGCTGTCGGTCCCGGGACAATCGCCGCGCTGGGCCTTGCTGCCGGTGCTGCCGTTGCTGGTGTGGCTGGGCGCCAGCGGACTCGGGTGCCTGCGCAACGGGCTGAGCCTGCACGGCGCCGGCGGCATCAGCGGCGACAGCCCGCATTGCTTCGAGTTCATCGTTGGCGCGAGCGTGCCGCTGGCGCTGGGCCTGTTCTGGATGTTGCGCCGTGCGCGGCCGATCGCGCCGCTGCCGGTGGCCGCGCTCGGCACGCTGGGCGTGGCGGCCAGCGCGGCCTTCATGCTGCAGTTTTTTCATCCGTTCGACGTCACGCTGATCGACCTGGCGCTGCATCTGGCGGCCATCGCGTTGGTGGTGCTGGTCGGCACGCTGTGGCGGCGCCCGCTGCTGGCAGCGGATTAGCTGCCGAGCAGCGGTTCGAATGGCTTGCGTGCTTTCCAGCGATAGGTGCGAAAATCGCGCAGGTCGGTGGTCAGGATGCGACCGTGGCCCATCGATTCGGCCAGCAGCACCAGCGAAGCGTCGGCCAGATCCATCGGCAGATCTGCGTAGCGGCGCATCAGGCTTGGCACTTTTGCGCGCAACTCCGGCGCCATCTCCCACACGATGATGTCACCGTCGACCACTTCATCCATCAATGCGGCGGCAGGTTCGATACCAATCCAGCGGCTGATGAGGTGCACGGCCTCTGTCAGGACTGGCCAGGTGGTAATCAATCCCTCCTCCAGCGCCGCTGCTGCCTCGCGGCAGCGCATATGCCATGCATCGTCGCGATCGAGTAGCGCATAGAAGAATCCGGTGTCAGCCAGGATCATCTGGCGCCGCGCACGCGCCGGGCATGCTGTCCGGAGGCCTTGTCGCCGAGTGCATCGGTCAGCAATTCCTTCGCACGCACCGAGACATCGCTGCGCCCGCTGCCCACTTTTCCGATGCTGGCAGACAAGTGCCGCAGTCGCGGCGTCTGTTCCGCTCGCACCTTCTGGTAGTAGTGCAAGAGACTGGCCTTGAGCACGTCCGATACACCAGAGCCGGTCGCCTCCAGCAAGTACTCCAGCTGACGATGGGTTTCGGCATCAAGACGTGCGTTGACGCGCATGCAGGGCTCTCCAAGCCTATGGCTGATGGGGGCTGGATTACAGCGCCATCATATTTTGTATGACAGTGTATGTCAAACCGCTTCGATCGCGATCGCGGTCGCCTCGCCGCCGCCGATGCACAGCGAGGCGACCCCGCGCGCAAGCCCCCGGCTCCTGAGCGCGTGCAGCAGCGTGACGATGATGCGGGCGCCGCTGGCGCCGATCGGATGACCGAGCGCGCAGGCGCCGCCGTTGACGTTGACGCGCGCATGATCGATGCCGACATCGCGCATCGCGGCCATGGTCACGACCGCAAATGCCTCGTTGATTTCGTACAACTCGACCTCGGCGGCGCTCCATCCGGCCTTTGCCAGCACCTTGGCGATCGCTCCCGCCGGTGCGGTGGTAAACCATTCGGGCGCGTGTGCGTGACTGGCATAGGCGACCACACGCGCCAGGGGCGCGGCGCCAAGCGCCCGTGCCGCAGACTCGCTCATCAGCACCAGCGCGGCGGCGCCGTCGGCAATCGACGAGGAACTGGCCGCCGTCACGGTGCCATCCTTGGCAAAGGCCGGCTTGAGATTCGGAATCTTGCCGATGTCGCAGTTCGATGGCGGCTCGTCCTGCCCGACCAGCACATCGCCCTTGCGCCCCCTGACCGTGACCGGTGTGATCTCGGCGCCAAAGGCGCCGTTGCCGCAGGCCGCCTGTGCGCGCCGCACCGACTCGGCCGCGAAGCCATCCTGCTCGGCGCGCGTGAACTGGTATTTCCTGGCGGTGGCGTCGGCGAACTGGCCCATCATCTGGCCGTCATAGGGATTCTGCAGACCGTCGTAGAACATGTGGTCGAGGATCTCACCATGACCCATGCGATAGCCCTGGCGCGCCTTGGGCAGCAGGTAGGGCGCGTTGGTCATCGACTCGAACCCGCCCGCCATCACGATGCGCGCCGAGCCTGCGCGAATCGAATCGCAGCCGAGCATGGCGCTGCGCATGCCCGAACCGCACACCTTGTTGATGGTCGTCGCCGGCACGCTGTGCGGCAGGCCGGCGCCAATCGCGGCCTGGCGTGCAGGTGCCTGGCCAAGGCCCGCCGGCAGCACGCAGCCGAGGATCACCTCATCGATCTGCTCGCCGCTGGCGCGGCTGTCCGCGAGCGCGGCGCGCACCGCAGCGGCGCCTAGTTGCGGCGCGGTGGCGCCGCTGAGCGCCCCCTGGAAAGCGCCGATTGGCGTGCGCCGCGCGGCGACGATCACCACATCTTCAGTCATGGCGATGCTGCTTAGCCCCGGCGCGCAGTGCGGAGCCGAACTGCGCGGTGGACTTCGCGCGCACGTCCGCTTCGCCGACCCCGGGCGCAAGTTCCACCAACTCGAAGGCGGAATGCCGGTCACGGCGGTCGAAGACCGCCAGGTCAGTGATCAGCATGTCGACCACGCCGGCGCCGGTGAGCGGCAGCTCGCAGCTGGCCTTGAACTTGGGCGAGCCGTCGCGGGCGACATGCTCCATCAGAACGATCACGCGCCGCACCCCCGCCACCAGGTCCATGGCGCCGCCCATGCCCTTGATCACCTTGCCGGGCACCATCCAGTTCGCCAGATCCCCGCGTTCGGACACTTCCATGCCGCCGAGCACCGACAGGTCGATGTGGCCGCCGCGAATCATCCCGAAGCTGTCGGCGGAGGAGAAATACGACGAGATCGGCAGCTCGGTGATGGTCTGCTTGCCGGCGTTGATCAGGTCCGGGTCCTCGTCGCCTTCGTACGGGAACGGACCCATGCCGAGCATGCCGTTCTCCGACTGCAGCAGCACCTTCATGCCCTCGGGAATGTAGTTGGCGACCAGCGTCGGAATGCCGATACCGAGATTGACATAGAAGCCGTCGCGCAGTTCGCGCGCCGCACGCTCAGCCATCTGTTCACGCGACCACGGCATGCGCGCTCCGTTTGCGCACGGTGCGCTGCTCGATCGGTTTGAGGTAGTTCAACCCCTGGACGATGCGCTGCACGAAGATGCCCGGCGTGTGGATCTGGTCCGGATCGAGTTGCCCGATCTCCACCAGCTGCTCGACCTCGGCCACTGTGACGCGTGCCGCGGTCGCCATCACCGGATTAAAATTGCGCGCAGTTTTGCGGTAGACCAGGTTGCCTTCGCGATCGCCCTTCCAGGCCTTGATGATCGCGAGGTCCGCGCGCAGCCCGGTCTCCAGCACATAGCTCTCGCCGTCCACCACGCGTGTCTCCTTGCCGGCCGCCACCTGCGTGCCGGCGCCGGTACGCGTGTAGAAACCGTAGATGCCCGCGCCCCCGGCGCGGATGCGCTCGGCCAGCGTGCCCTGAGGATTGAATTCGATTTCCAGCTCGCCGGCGAGGTACTGGCGCTCGAACTCCTTGTTCTCCCCGACGTACGAGGAGATCATCTTGCGGATCTGGCGCGTCTTGAGCAGCTGGCCAAGCCCGAGCTCATCGATACCGGCGTTGTTGGAGATCACGGTCAGCCCCTTCACGCCCAGTTCGCGCAGTGCTGCGATCAAATGCTCCGGAATGCCGCACAGCCCGAAGCCGCCCGACATGATCGAGATGCCGTCGCGCGCGATCCCGGCCAGCGCGGCGACCGCGCTCGGATACACCTTGCCGTCGCCGGCCTGCGGCGCTGTAGCCATGAACAACCCCCTGTCCGATCAATGCGAAGAAGAGACGGACGTCTCTACCCTCCAGTGACTTCGGCAACGAAGTGGAGCAGCAACGCCTGTGAGGGTGGATAATAAGCTCATGTCGCTCTTCACGCGCACTCTTCGGTTGAAGGTTCGTGCGGAAGCCTATGCCTGGCTCAATGCGGCCGCTGTAGAGGTGAACGAGGTCTTCAATTACTGCAACGAGACCAGCGACAAGGCGGCTACCCGCACGGATAGAAAGCGCAAGTGGCTGTCCGGATTTGATCTGTGTTATTTGACGGCCGGTGCCACGAAGTACTTTGGCCCGGATCGGCTCCGCTACCATTCAGTCGGTCTGTACCCACTACGCCCAGAAGCGCCAGGCCGCCGGGCGAGTGAAGCTGCGCTGGAGGGTGAGTCGCGGCGCCAGGCGCTCGCTGGGGTGGGTGCCGTTCAAGGCGGCCAGTCTCAAGCGTAAAGGGGCTTGTCTGCGCTTTGCCGGCAAATGCTTCCGGGTGTTCGAGCGCGAGCGCCTGGATGGAGTCAAATGGCAGGCAGGCTGCTTTGCGCAGGATGCGGTCGGGGACTGGTGGCTGTGCCTGCCGGTCAAATTGGAGGCAGAACAGAACATTGCGCCGCAGGAAGCCGTCGGTATCGATCCGGGACTAAAGTACATCGCGGTCGCCAGCGACGGTGAACGCCTTCAGGCGGGACGCTGGACACAAAAGTACGCGCAGAAGCTGGCCTCGGCACAAGGCCGTGGCCATAAACGCCAGGCCAAGCGCATCCATCGCAAGGCCGCCCGCTGCCGGGTGGATGCCCTGCATAAGGTCTCAAGGACAATGGTCGACCGATATCAGCGCATCATCGTCGGTGACGTGAGCAGTCTCAAGTTGGTCAAGACACGGATGGCGGCATCCGTGTTGGATTCCGGCTGGGGCATGCTCAAGAGGTTCCTGGAATACAAAAGCCAGCAGGCGGCCAGGAGCTTTGAAGTCATCAGCGAGCGAAACACCCGCGTCACCTGTTCCGCTTGCGGCGCCCTGAGCGGGCCGCGAGGGGTCAATGGGCTGATTGTAAGATCCTGGATATGCAGCGGCTGTGGTGAGTCGCACGACCGGGACGTGAATGCGGCCCGCAATATCCTGATCGGGTCCAGGTGTCGGACCTCCGTGCGCGGGAACGAGTCATCGCCCTGGCTGATTCCGCCGCGCAGCGCCTATCGCGTTCGTGAGGCAGGGATAGAATCGGTCAGGGCGGCGGCATGAGGACCGGACTAGAAGCCGGCTGCCCCTTGCACCGCCAGCAGGCCGCTGCGGCCGGGCACCGAGCCGGACTCGACCCGGGCGCCCGGCAGGCTGGCAATATCAAGCTGCTGGTACAGCGTTCGCATCGACACCAGCTGGTAGCCCTGCGCATGCCAGCCGCGGATCAGCCGCCGCAGTACCGGTAGCAGCTTCATGCCTTCGAGCTCCGCGTGCAGCGTGAACACATGGCCGGTGCGCAGGCTGCCGGTACGTGCCAGCAATTCCTCGTGCACGTTGTCGGCCGTAATGGCGCCCACGCCGATCAGCTCGTCCAGCGTCGGCAGCGTGGTCGGCAGCTGCGGGCAGGCGCTGCGGCGCGGCGGCATCGCCGCCAGCAGCGGCACGAACGGCGACTCACCGCGCGTATCCGAGGCGTAGACGAAGCCCAGCTCCTGTTCCAGCTCGAGCGCGGCGTCGTTCATCTGCCAGCCGGCGGCGCCATGCACCTGCGGCTTGGCGCCGAACACCTCGCGAAAGCGGTGCACCGCGCGCAGCATCTGGTCGCGGGTCCAGGCCTGGTCGCGGCGGCTGACATAATCCTGCCAGGTGGTGTGATCGTAGCAGTGCACTCCCACCTCGTAGCCGGCGTCACGCACGCTGCGCATCACGTCGCCGGCGCGCCGCCCGATATCCGGCCCCGGTAGCAGCGTGCCGTACAGCAGCGTGCGCAGCCCGTAGTGCTCGAGCACCGACGTGCGGGATACTTTGCGCGCAAAGTCGAACATGCCGCGCCGGAACACGCGCCGCAGCGCGCGGCCGGTGTGATCGGGGCCGAGGCTGAACAGAAAGGTCGCGTCCGCCTGCGCCAGCTTCAGCGCATTCACCAGCGCCGGCACGCCCTGGCGCGTGCCGCGCAGCGTATCGACATCTATCTTCAGCGCCAGCTGCAAGGCGCCCATATCAAGCGGCTATCGCATGGAGTGGATGCTGGGTATTCACGCTGCCTTCCTGCTTATTCCAACAGCCTTCCGGCGTGCGCTATCTCGCCGCGATAGGCGTCGAATATCTGCCGCAGCGCCTGCTCCATGGTCACCTGCGGCGTCCAGTTCAGCTCCGCCCTGGTGTTGTCGATCTTGGGCACGCGATGGTCGACATCCTGGTAGCCCTTGCCGTAGTACTCGGCCGCGGTGGTATCCACCAGCTGCACCCTGGCGGCGTTGGCGCGGTATTCGGGGTAGCTGGCCGCCACGCGCAGCATCGCATGCGCCAGTTCGCGCACCGACAGGCTGTTGGCCGGATTGCCGACGTTGAAGATCTTGCGGCTGGCACAGCCGCCGGCGTTATCGATCATCGTCATCAGCGCATCGATGCCGTCGCTGATGCCGGTAAAGCAGCGGCGCTGATTGCCGCCATCCACCAGGCGCACGTTCTCACCGCGCATGATGTGGCCCAGGAACTGGGTGATGACGCGCGAGCTACCCTCCTTGGCGGCATGCATGTTGTCGAGGCCGGGCCCGATCCAGTTGAACGGCCGGAACAGCGTGTAGTCGAGCTCATCGCGCATGCCGTAGGCATGGATGACGCGATCCAGCAGCTGCTTGGAGCAGGCGTATATCCAGCGCGGCTTGTCGATCGGCCCGTAGATCAGCTCCGAGGCGTACGGATCGAACTCGCTGTCGTGGCACATGCCGTAGACCTCGGAGGTCGACGGAAACAGTACCCGCTTGCGATGCTTGACGCACAGCCGCACCACCCACAGGTTGGCCTCGAAGTCGAGTTCGAACACCCGCAGCGGTTCACGCACGTAGGTCGCAGGCGTGGCGATCGCCACCAGTGGCAGCACCACGTCGCATTTCTTCACGTGGTATTCGATCCACTCGCGGTTGATGGTGATATCGCCCTCGAAGTAATGCAGCCGCGAATTATCCAGCAGCGGCGTGATGCGATCGCTGTACATGTCCATGCCGTAGACGCGCCAGTCGGTGGTGTCGAGGATGCGCGTCGACAGGTGATGGCCGATGAAGCCGTTGACGCCAAGGATCAATACGTTTTTCATCCGCCTGCCTCCATGACCGGCTTGAGCGCCAGCGATTGTTCGCCATGGCGGCGATGGAATTCCTCGGCGCCGCCGATAGCGTCGCCGAGCTCGAATTGCAGCAGTTTCAACGCGCCATCCCGGCACAGGGCGTAGACCTCGCCGTCGCGCCAGCAAAGTTGCGGCTCTGCCGCCTGCCAATCGGGTGCCGCGGGCAGCGAGCGCAGGATGCGCAGCGGCAGGCCTCCGGCCTCGCTGTAGGCCCCGGGGTAAGGCGGTGCGACCGCGCGGATCAGGTTATGCGCCGCCAGCGCGCCGCGGCGCCAGTCGATGGCGCCATCGCGCGCGCTGCGGCGGCCGTAATAGCTGCCGGCGGCCAGGTCCTGCGGCGTGTGGCGCGCGTTGCCGGCGATCAGCGCCGGCAGGCAGCGATGCAGCGTCACCTCGGCGGCCACCGTGACCTTGCGAAACACCTCCACCGCAGTGTCGTCCGGCAGGATCGGCACCGGCTCGCTGTCCACCAGGTCGCCGGCGTCGGGCTTGGCAACCATCGCGTGCAGCGTGGCGCCGGTTTGCTGCTCACCGTTGAGCACCGCCCAGTTGACCGGCACCCGGCCGCGATACTTCGGCAGCAGTGAGCCGTGCATGTTGTAGGCGCCGCGCGCCGGTAGCGCCAGCAGCTCGGCGCCGAGCTTCGAGCGG
>Ga0302324_100001045_pt1 | contig 68709 bp, 50 predicted proteins | sample Palsa_T0_1_FD_201949 | JGI IMG/M metagenome (GOLD analysis project Ga0302324, IMG submission 201949) | Peat permafrost microbial communities from Stordalen Mire near Abisko, Sweden - Palsa_T0_1 | ecosystem: Environmental > Terrestrial > Soil > Palsa > Peat permafrost | place: Sweden: Abisko...
ATCATCGCCCACATCGACCACGGCAAGTCGACGCTCGCCGACCGCATCCTCGAGCTGACGCACACCGTCGAGAAGCGCGCGATGCGCGCCCAGCTGCTCGACTCGATGGACCTCGAGCGCGAGCGCGGGATCACGATCAAGGCCCAGGCTGTGCGCGTCCAGTACACGGCGCGCGACGGCGAGACCTACCAGCTGCACCTGATCGACACACCCGGCCACGTCGACTTCACCTACGAGGTGTCACGCTCGCTGGCGGCCTGCGAAGGCGCGGTCCTCGTCGTCGACGCCTCCCAGGGCGTCGAGGCGCAGACCGTCGCCAACACCTACATGGCGGTCGAAGCCGGTCTCGAGCTGATCCCGGCGCTCAACAAGATCGACCTCCCCGGTGCTGAGCCCGAGCGCGTGGCGAAGGAGATCGGCGAATTGCTCGGCGAGCGGCCCGACGAGCTGCTCGAGATCTCCGCCAAGACGGGCGCCGGCGTGATCGACGTGCTCGAGCGGATCGTTGAGCTGGTCCCGCCGCCGGCCGGCGACCCCGATGCCCCGGCGCGAGCGCTGATCTTCGACTCGCAGTTCGACCAGTACCGCGGCGTCGTCGCCTATGTCCGCGTCGTCGACGGCGTCTTTCGCAAAGGCGAGGCGATCCGCGCGATGGTCGGCCAGACGAACGCCGAGATCGACGAGATCGGCTTCTTCTCACCGGCGATGAGCGCCGTCTCCGAGCTTCGCGCGGGCGAGGTCGGCTATCTGATCACGGGGATCAAGGACGTCACGCAGCTGCGCGTCGGCGACACGCTGACGAGCCGCCAGCAACCGGCGAAGCAGCCCCTACCGGGCTATCGCGACGTCAAGCCGATGGTCTTTTGCGGTCTGTTTCCGATCGATTCCGAGCGCTTCCCGGAGCTGCGCGACGCGCTGGAGAAGTTGACGCTCAACGACGCGGCGCTGTCCTGGGAGCCCGAGACCTCGGACGCCCTCGGCTTCGGCTTCCGCGTCGGTTTCCTTGGCCTGCTGCACATGGACATCGTGCGCGAGCGCCTGGAGCGCGAGTACGACCTCGAGCTGCTGGCGACGATGCCCTCGGTCGGCTTCCAAGTGACGCTGACCAGCGGCGAGCAGATCGAGGTCCACAACCCGTCGGACTTCCCCGACCCGGCGCGTATCGCCGAGATCCGCGAGCCGTTCATCCGCGCGACGATCATCGCCCCGCGCGAGCACATCGGCGCCGTGATGGAGCTCTGCCAGGAGCGCCGCGGCGTGCATCAGGGGCTGCACTACCTCTCGCCCGAGCGCGTCCAGATGCTCTACGACCTGCCGCTCGCCGAGATCGTGCTCGACTTCTTCGACCAGCTCAAGTCGCGCACGCGCGGCTACGCCTCGCTCGACTACGAGCTCTCCGAGATGCAGCCGTCCGACATGGTCAAGCTCGACGTGCTGCTCGGCGGCGAGCCGGTCGACGCGCTGTCGATGGTCGTGCACCGCGACAAGGCCTATGAGCTCGGGCGGATGCTGACCGAGCGGCTACGAACCAAGATCCCTCGCCAGCAGTACGACGTGCCGATCCAGGCGGCAATCGGCTCGCACGTGATCGCGCGCGAGACGGTCAAAGCCTTCCGCAAGGACGTGATCGCCAAGTGCTACGGCGGCGACATCACGCGCAAGCGCAAACTGCTCGAGAAGCAGAAAGAGGGCAAGAAGCGAATGAAGCAGGTGGGCCGGATCGAGGTGCCACAGGAAGCTTTTCTCGCCGTCCTCGAGCTAGATGGTAAGTAAGAGGCTGCGGGCGGCGGCTTTGCCGCCGTCCTCGCCTGGCGTTATTGGCTGATGCCATGAGACGCGTTCTGTTCGTATGTACGGGGAACATTTGTAGATCGCCGATGGCGGAGGCGGTGATGCGGCGGCTCGCCGGTGATGCCGGCCTGGCTGAGCAGCTGGTAGTTGACAGCGCCGGGACGGGCGGCTGGCACGCCGGCGATCCGGCCGATGAGCGGGCGGTCGCGGCGGCGGCGGCGCGCGGCTATGAAGTCAGCGGCGTCGCGCGCCAGGTGACGCGTTTGGACTTCACCGATTTCGATCTGCTGGTCGCGATGGATCACGACAACCTGCGGTACCTGCGTGACCTGGCGCCCGATCGCGAGGCTCGTCTGAAGGTCCGGCTGCTGCTGCGCGACGGCGACGTCCCCGATCCCTACAGCGGGCCGGCCGCGGCTTTCGAGCGCGCGCTCGATCTGATCATCGCTGGCTGTCGCGAACTGCTCGCCGAGTTGACCGCCGCGACTGGCTGATCGACTTGCCAGCCGCGCTTTCGTGGCAGATACTGCGCGGCAGTGTCCCGTTTGAGCGGGCGCGGTCGGAGGCGAGCGCGAGGCGCCAGGAGTGGCGGGCAAAAAGCTAGCGAGAATCTTCGGGGCGGCAGCCGCCACCCTGATCGTCGCGCTAGTGCCGGTCGGGGCTGCCGCTGACAATCCCGTCGATCCGAATCCGGACCCTGGGCCGCCCGGCGGCACGCTGATCCAGGACGGCGAGCTCTCCGGCACGGCAGAGATCGACTTCGACGTCAACCCCGCGGGTGTCTACACGGGGACGATCACCGTCGACGGCTCGGTGGTCGGCAGCGCGCAGGTCAGCCAGGGCAGCGGGCATCTCTACCTCAACACCGCCACGCTGCCCGACGGCGGCCACAGCGTGCTCGTTACGGTTGGCGACGCCGACGCCACCGAAACCGTCTGGAGCGGCACGATCGAGACGCTCAACGCGCCGCAGGGAGGCATCCCGACGCTCAGCGGCACGACGCAGGTCGGGCAGACCCTGACCGCCGCGCCCGGCAACTGGTCACCACCGGCCGGGGCGGTCGCCTACCAGTGGCAACGCTGCGACGCGGCGGGCGCCGACTGTGCTCCGATCGCCGGTGCCGTCGGCAGCAGTTATGCGCTGTCCACAGCCGACATTAACGCTGAACTTGAGGTTGAGGTTACGGCCAGTGACGCCAGTGGCGCGACCGTCGCGACCTCGGCGCCGACGGCGCCCGTGCTCGATGCCGACGGTGACCCAGGCGCCAGCTCGACGAGCTCACAGACCGTCGCCAATGGCACCGGCGCCTGCGCCAGCGCGCATCTTGCCGCCGAGCTCGGCACCAAGACGACGCAGACCGTGGCACTGGGTAAGACCGCGACGCTCCACGGTGAGCTCGAGTGCAACGGCAGCTCGATCGGCGCCGCGACGCTTGCCGTATCGCTCGCACCGTCCGGCGCGAGCACGCCGACCGCCCAGGTGCAGATCCAGACCGCAGCCGACGGATCTTTCAACTACCTCGTGCCGGCTGGGCCCTCGCGCGCGATCACCGTGAGCTACAGCGAGTTCTCCGACGCGGCCACGCCGACGGCGCTCGCGACGGTGTCGCTGCGTGTGACACCGAAGATCACGCTGAAGATAACACCCGACCAGACGAGCAACCGGCACACGATCAGCTTCGCCGGGCGCGTCTCGGGCGGCCACATCGCACCTGCCGGGCTGCCGCTCGAGATCGAATATCGCGAAGGCAGCAAATGGATGACTTACACCGAGGTGCTCGCCAACGCCAGCAACGGCCGCTACAGCTGGCACTACACCTTCGAGCGCACGACCGAGTCGATCACCTACAGCTTCCGCGTCGCGATCCCCGCCACCGGCGTCAGCGGCTACCCCTACTGGCCGGCCGCGAGCCCCGCCCGCTCGGTCCACGTCGACCCGTAGGCAAGACGGCACTGCGTGGACTGTGTCGCTCAGGTCGCGAGCGGCACGCGCAGGCGGACGATCGTGCCGCCGCCGGGGGCTGGCCCGGCGCTCACCGAACCGGCGTGGCGCTCGGCGACCTGGCGCACGATCGCCAGACCGAGGCCGCTGCCGGGGAGTGCGCGTGAGCGCGAGCCTCGGAAGAAGCGGTCAAAGATGTGGGGGAGGTCGTCGGGATCGATGCCGGGGCCGTGGTCGCGGATCGCCAGCTCGCCGTCGTGCAGGCGAACCTCGATCGGAGCGTCGGTACCGGCGAACTTGACAGCGTTGTCGAGCAGGTTGTTGACGGCGCGGCCGATCCGCGAAGGTACGCCGCTGATGACCGTCTCTTCGAGGTCGACATCGAAGCGCACGTTGGGCGAGTGGAGCTTGGCCCACTCGATCGCCTCGGCGACGAGGATGTCCAGACGAACCTCCTCGAGCGGCTCGACCTGCTGGTCGTCGCGGGCCAGCTCGATCAGGTCACCGACCAGGGCGGAGAGCTCCTCGAGCTGCTCGACAACGTCGGCGATCAGCCGCGTGCGCTCGGCGGGCGCGAGGTCGTCTGAGCGCTGGAGGATCTCGATGTTGGTGCGCAGGCTCGTCACCGGTGTGCGTAGCTCATGCGAGGCGTCGGCGACGAGCTGGCGCTGCGCGCGCGCGGACTCATCGAGGGCGCGGATCGTGCCGTCGAGTGCTCCGAGCATCGCGTTGAAGCTGCGCGCCAAGCTGCCGAGCTCGTCGCGACGCGTGTCGTCGATCCGCGCCGCGAGGTCGTTGGTCGCGGCGACGTGCTCGGCGGCCGCCGTGAGCCTTCGCACCGGTGCGAGCGTCGTGCGCGCGACGAACCAACCAAGCAGCGCAGCCAGCGCGATGCCGCTCGCGGCGACGACCAAGAGGATCAGGCGAAGCTCGCTGAGCGTCGAATCGAGCTCACTGAGCGGGCGGTCGATTTCGACGGCAAGACCCGGCTTGATCCCGGCGGCGAGCACGCGCACGTCGCCACCGCCGTAGCTCGTGTCGAACGTGAACTTCCCCTTGCCCGTGCGCGCGAGGGCGATGATCGCCTTTGACACAGGGAGCGGCGTCACGACTTGCGCTGCGAGCGTGACCTGGCCGCCACCGCCCACCATTTGCACGATGCCCGCAGCGTCGATCTCACGCGGACGGCGTGCGTGGCGCAAGATGTTGACGTCTGGCGTCGAGCGCACGCCGACCAGCGCCCGCTCAAGCGAAGTGTTGATCGAGCGCGACAGCTCGTGGCGAACGACCAGGTAGCTTGCCAGCGACGCCAGCACGACAGCCACTGCGACGGCCGACGCCGCTGCGACGGTGACGCGGCGCTCGAAGCTCACGGGGCCCGCATGATGTAGCCGACACCGCGCACGGTGTGAAGAAGGCGCCGCTCGCCGCCCTCCTCGGTCTTGCGCCGCAGATAGCCCATGTAGACGCCCAGGGTGTTCGATGCGGCGCCGAAGTCATAGCCCCAGACGTGCTCGAAGATCGTCGAGCGCGTGAGCACCTGGCGTGGATGGCGCATGAACAGCTCGAGCAGCGAGAACTCTGTCCGTGTCAGCTCGAGCCGCCGTTCGCCACGATGTACGTCGTGCGCCAGCCCGTCGAGCGTGATGTCCTCGAAGCTGAGGACGCGCGGGCCTTCGTCCTCGCTGCTGCGGCGCAGCAGCGCGCGAACCCGTGCAAGCAGCTCGCGCAGCGCGAACGGCTTGACCAAGTAGTCATCGGCACCAGCATCCAGGCCCGCCACGCGATCGTCGATCGCGTCGCGCGCCGTGAGCATCAGCACCGGGCTGCGGTCGCCGCTGGCGCGCAAGCGCCGGCAGACCTCGAGCCCGGAGACGCCCGGCATCATCACGTCGAGCACGACCGCATCAAAGCGCTCCTCGGCCAGCACATCCAACGCCGCGACGCCGTCGCCGGCAAGCTCGACCTCGTACTGCTCGAGCGCCAAGGCCCGCGACAGCGCCTGCTGCACCGCCGGCTCATCATCGACGACAAGAATCCGCGGTTGGTCGCTCATGTCCACATGGTCGCTAGCGCCTGGCGAGCGGCACCCCGCCGCCAGCACCAATCTGCGGCGCCCTTGGTCGCGGACCAGGGAGTCGGGGAATGGGCGGGTCCGGCCGGGGGATGCCGGACCCGGCGATCAGCGTTGCTCGTGCCGTGAAGCTTCAGATAAGAACTGTGCAATCCGCCCCCATCAGCTCGACGCCGGCACGCTTGGTTGCAGCGGTCCCGGTGGCGAGACGGGGTCGGTGGGACCGGTTGCCCCAGATTCCTCGGCGAGCCGCTTGCTGGTGACACCGGGCTTGAACTGGGGCGGGGGGAAGGCCGGCCAGCCGACGCTCGTGCCGCGGTTGAACGGCGTCAGGTGGGCGACCGCCTCCAGCGCGCGTCGCGGCGTGTCAGCGGCCACATCAACCGCCATCTCGTCGGTATAGAGCTCGATGTCGCGCCCATGGTCGTAGATCACCGCCGGGACCCCACGCAGCCTGACCTTGCGCCGCGGTCCGAGTGCGGCGTTGGACTGCGGCACGTAGATGACCGTGGTGATCTTGAGCGGCAACGTGCAGCCGTTGGGCAGCAGCGCGCCACCGCGGTCGCAGTTGCCGTAGTAGAGCGTCATGCCGATGTTCGGGTCGTATTCACTCGGGGCGTCGGCGCCGGTGATCGGTACGCCATCCATCCTGCGCCCCGCCCAGTAGATCGTGTAAAGCCGGAACTTGCGGACGAAGGCGAGCTGCTTGTTGGAGAGCGGCGGCGCGGGGTGTGTCGCGCAGCCGGCGAGCAGTGCGCCGGCTGCAAGCAGCGCCGCGATCATCGAGATCCGTGACATCTGCGCCAATTATCACCGCGGCCGCCCGGGGGGGCGGCCAGAACCTAACGACCAGCGCTCAGGAAGCGATCCGGTCGCGCGGCGTGGCGGCAGGCGACGGTGAGCTCAGCTCACTGAGCGGCAGCGCCGGGGTCGGCACCCCGCGCCTCGTCTTGCCCGCACGCGCCCGTCGTCGCGCGGCTGCGTGCTCGGCGCCAATGCGGGCGAGCGCGATCACCGTGATCGCGAGGAAGCCGGTGAAAGCGACGGCGGCCGGGACGAGCAGCACAGCAGCGATCACTCCAAGGGTCGCATGGCCCGTGTTCGAGGCCCAATCCCAGGCTCCCCAGTCGAGTCCGGTAAGTAGAGCCGTTACCCCCAGCGCACTCAGCGGCATCGACACTGATCCTAGCGCGCTATGGCGCCAGAACGCGGCCCGGCAACCAGCGGCCAGCTCGGGCAGTTGGGGCCGCTGCGGGCTATCCTGTCGCGAAGCGGCTTGCGGGCGAAGTGTTGTGGTTGCACAGAAGCCTTCCAAGCTTCTAGGGCGGGTTCGATTCCCGTCGCCCGCTTGAGCGCAATGCCACGGGGAGTGGCGCAGTCTGGTAGCGCACCCGGCTGGGGGCCGGGCGGTCGCAGGTTCAAATCCTGTCTCCCCGATAAAGAGGCCATAGGCGTTGGGTAGGGCACTGAACCGCATCCGTGCAACCAAATGTTGTACTTAGCAGGTACTTAAAGCTCGATGACCACGAGAACCACGCTGACTATTGAGCACCGGATCGCAGGCCGGGAGACGTCGGGTAATTCGGACCGAACGGCACCGGTCTACGACCCTGCCACCGGCGAGCATTGCTGGGACGTCGTGCTTGGCAACGAGCAGGACGCCGCCGATGCTGTCAGCGCCGCGCAGACCGCCTTTGAGTCGTGGGCCGATGTCTCCCAGACAGGTCGCGCGCGAATCATGTTCCGCTTCCGCGAGCTCCTGGACGCGCATGCCGAAGAGCTGGCTCGAGTCATTTCATCCCAGCATGGAAAGGTCCTGGCGGACGCGCGCGGCGAGGTTGCCCGAGGACTTGAGGTCGTCGAGTTTGCCTGTGGAATCGGCGAGTTACTCAAAGGTGACTACTCGGACCAGGTCGCCAGTGCCGTGGATGCCTACTCATTCCGAGAGCCGCTCGGAGTCTGTGTCGGGATAACACCGTTCAACTTCCCGGTGATGGTTCCGATGTGGATGCATCCGATCGCCATCGCCGCCGGAAACGCGTTCGTCCTGAAGCCATCCGAGCGCGACCCATCGGTATCGAACCTCGTCGCTGACCTCTACGCGAGTGCCGGGCTGCCAGCCGGCGTCTTTAACGTGCTGCACGGAGACAAGGCCGTGGTCGATGCACTCATCGATGCCCCGGCCGTAAGGGCCGTTTCGTTCGTCGGGTCGACCCCGGTCGCCAAGTACGTGTTTTCCCGCGCCACTGACCGAGCCAAGCGTGTTCAGGCCCTCGGGGGCGCGAAGAATCATGCCGTTGTGATGCCCGACGCGGACATCGAGTTCGCCGCACGTCACCTCAGCGCCGCAGCCTACGGCTCCGCGGGGCAGCGTTGTATGGCGATCTCCGTCGCCGTGGCCGTGGGCGACATCGGCGACGGGCTTGTTGCCAAGCTCGCCCAGCAAGCACGCGAAGTGAGGGTAGGTGCGGGCCTTGACCCGAGCTCCGAGATGGGACCGCTCATCACCGCCGAGGCTCGCGCACGGGTGGAGGCGTACGTCGCGACCGGCGTCGACTCTGGTGCGACAGCGGTAGTCGACGGACGCCGACTCGAGATGGAGGGCGACGGATTCTGGATCGGCCCTACTCTCTTCGACCACGTGACGACTGACCTCGCGATTTACACGGATGAGATCTTCGGTCCGGTGCTCTGTGTCGTGCGAGTGCCGACTCCAGAAGAGGCGGTCGATCTGATCAACCGCAATCCCTACGCCAACGGCTGCGCCGTGTTCACGTCGAGCGGCGGGACGGCACGCTGGTTTCAACGCGCTGCCGACGTCGGAATGGTCGGAATCAACGTGCCGATTCCGGTACCCATGGCGTTCCACAGCTTTGGCGGCCGGAGAGACTCGCTGTTTGGCGATCACCATGCCCACGGGCCAGAGGGCGTGCGCTTCTACACCCGCAACAAGGCGATCACCAGCCGTTGGCCCGCGCCCGGCGCGTCTGACGACGATCACGGAGCGCGCCTGAGTTTCCCAACCTCGACCTGACGCTGTGCCGACCGCCTCTAGGCGCTCGCCCGCAGCCCACCACCTCTATCTCGCGCCGGGCGAGCAGCGTGCGAACAAGCGCCGGATACAGTCCACAGGTGTGGCCGATGACGGTTGCGGGCGCTTGTGGAAACACCCGTTGTTGCGGTGCGTCAGGCGCTGTTGCCATGTCTAGGGGCGCTTCGCGCTAACACCTGCTCCACGGAAGGCTGGATTCGATGCAGATCGGCGTTGTTTATCCCCAGACTGAGCTTGGAGGAGATCCGGCTGGCGTTGGGCGGATCGGGAGAGCGGTCGAGGAGCTGGGTTTTGACCACCTGCTTGCCTACGACCATGTGCTCGGCGCGGTCCACGCCGATCGAGCGCGTCAGCTAACCGGCCCGTATACCGAGCACGACCCTTTCCACGATCCGTTTGTGATGTTCGCTTATCTGGCTGGGATTACTGATCGGATCCAGTTCGCTACCGGGGTTCTGGTCCTGCCGCAGCGCCAGACAGCGCTTGTGGCGCGGCAGGCGGCCGACGTTGATCTTCTGTCCGGTGGTCGGCTGCGCCTCGGTGTGGGGATCGGCTGGGACGATGTCGAGTACGAGGCGCTCGGGCAGGACTTCGGTACCCGCGGCGCCCGCGAGGAGGAGCAGATCGAGCTGCTCCGTCGGCTGTTCACAGAACCCGTCGTCGACTTCTCGGGCCGCTTCGACCGCGTCGACCGCGCGTCACTCGTGCCGAAGCCGGCACGGTCGATCCCGATCTGGCTCGGTGGAGCCTCCGAAGCAGCATTCGATCGGGCCCGTCTCGCTGACGGCTTCATCTTCATCGGCGGCGCCATCGACCATACCCTCGACACCTGGCAGCAGCTACGCAAACGCGTGCTGGACCACAACCGATCGATCGAAGATTTCGGCGCGGACTATGTGGTGCGTCCCCAGGATGCTGGCGTGGGCGACCTCGCCGCCGTAATAGATGCGTGGCGCGAGGCAGGTGGCACCCACGTCTCAATAGTCACCATGGGCCTCGGCTTGACCTCCGTCGATGGCCACATCGATTACCTCGCCTCAGTCGCCGATGCCCTGGCGCACGTCAACCAGCACTAGCCCTCACCGTCCCTGCCGGCCCCGGCGGCTCCCTCTCACTGTGGGCGACGGCGAGCGAGGTGGCCAGAAGCGTGGCGGCGTGGGCACACGAGAGCAGAACAACTTAAGTCTGCTGCGCAACTGGGGCTTCGTGGCGGCAGCGGTTTGCTGCCCAACGGTCGATCGGGGGCGAGTTTTGGTGCTCGACCATTCGGCCGCAAACGTGTCGCGTGTCGGCATCTGCTGATCCACGCGACCTACGCTTTGGCGATGCGACGAGGGACCTCATTTCTATGCTCCTTCTGCGTTGCGTTTGTCGGCGCCGGGGTCGTTCCGACGGCAGGCTCGGTCACACGGACGCCACTGCGTAGGGCGCTTTCCGTACGTATGCCGGTGCCGGTACCCGTACCCGTGGGCGCCGGCCCGGTCGATACATCGCAGCCGACTCACGTGGTGGGACACGGGACCGCCGCCAGCTGCACCTCTGCGGCGGTCGTCGCCGCGGTGCGCAAGGGCGGAATCATCGGTTTCGCTTGCGGGCCCAATCCGGTCACGATCAGCATGAGCGCGACCGCCAAGGTGCGGAACACCAGCTCGCAGGTCGTGCTCGACGGAGGGGGGCTGGTGACGCTCAGCGGCGAGGGCCGCCGGCGGATCCTTTACATGGACACTTGCGATCCAGCGCAGGTCTGGACGACGCCGCACTGCCAGGACCAGTCATCCCCCGAGCTGGTGGTCCAGAACCTGACGTTCAAGGACGGTAACTCGACCGGCGAGACCTTCGACGGTGGTGGCGGCGGCGCGATCTTCGCTCGCGGCGGTCAACTGCGCATAGTCAACACGACGTTCTCCGGCAACCGCTGCGATCGTGATGGGCCGGACATCGGAGGCGGAGCCGTCCGCGCGCTGTCGCAGTACGACAGCCTTCCGGTGTACGTCGTGGACAGCCGCTTCACGAAAAACGCCTGCAGCAACGGCGGCGCGCTAAGCAGCATTGGCGTTTCCTGGACCGTGCTGAACAGCCGCTTCTTGGACAACCGGGCCATCGGCACCGGTGCCAATCCGGCTCAGACGGGTACGCCGGGCGGCGGCAGCGGCGGTGCCATCTACAACGACGGCGACGCGATGACGCTCTCGATTGGTGGCAGCCTTTTCGTGGGCAACGATGCCAACGAGGGCGGTGGGGCGATCTTCTTCGTCAGCGACGACCGCAGCGGCACAATGACGATCGCGAACAGCACCCTCGAGCGGAACCACAACGCCGGATTTCAGACGGCCGGCCTCCCGGGGATCTTCTTCCTCGGCGCGCACAGCCCCACGCTCACGGCCTCCACCGTGCGATAAGCGAAGCGCCGGCTCCGGCGCAGCTCCGTCCTCCCTGAAGGTCTAGAGAGACCGAGTCGAACGACCAGAGCGACCGACCTCAGTCCGAGCGAAAAGCAGGAGAGTGGAGAGCGCCGGCGAAAGAGCGGCGCCGACGCGTCTGTTCGAGGAGTTCTCCGCGGGCGCGTTCGCGCCGGCGATCACCCAGCCTGTGCTCAAGCTGCTGGCACCGAGCCGGAGCCTCGAGTTAGCCCAGACGCACCCGTTCGCCCAGCGGGGTCGGCCCCTTTTCTAGCGTCTCCATGCTCTGCGCGCAGGCGCGCAGGATCGCCACCGGGGCCGCTCGGCCGCCGCGGGCGGGCGGGTTTGCCGAGCCAAGCCGAGGCTCAGGCGGGAATGGCCTCCACGCCCCATCGCGAGGCGACTGGCGCAACGTCTAAGCTGCAGGGGTGCGTGCGTTTGCATGCCTTTGCAGCGAAAGTTGCAGCTTTGAAAATGCTTGCGCAGCGATGCGTAGGTTTGCAATACTACGACCGTCCAGTTGGTTTTCCCGACCGGAAGGCAGTGACATGCCGCGCTCTTGGTGACAGACAACATAGGGCCCACGGATAGCGTCAGTGTTTACGAACCGTGGTCCGGGTCCGGGGTGCCCGACGCGCTCAGTGCGCGCGGGCATTCCGGGTCTGTAGCGATACCGGCGATCTAGCGTCGTTCGCGAAGTAGATGCTCGCCTGCGCGGCCGGGCCGTTTTGTGGCGCCGTAGGGCGGTCCCGCCCAAGGCGGTCCCGCCCAACAGTGTGCGCGTCAGGCGGAAATCGTGGCTAAGCTGGCTGCTGGCTGCTGGTTCGGGTTGTCAGCTACGGCGATCCAACGTTCCAGCATGGCGATCAGCGTTTGTGAACGCACCGGCTTGGTCAGGTAGTCGTCCATACCGGCGTCGAGGCATCGCTCGCGGTCACCGGTCATGGCGTGGGCGGTCATCGCGATGACCGGCGTGTGGCGTACGCCGTCCTCGCGGCGGCGAAGTTCCCGGGTCGCCTGGTAGCCGTCGACGTCGGGCATTTGGCAATCCATCAGGACGGCGTCATAGCGCTGTGTCGCGAGCGCTTGAAGCGCCTCGCGCCCGTCGTTGACGACATGTACGCGATAGCCGTTGCGTTTGAGTTGGCGCACGGCGACGAGCCGGTTGACCGGGCTGTCTTCGACGACCAGGATAAGTGGGGCGCTCGGGGCAGAGCGGCGTTGACTGAGGTGGAGGATCCGCTCGCGGGCCGGCGTAACGACGCTGGCGACGGTTTCCGGCAGTGCGAGCTCGAACCAAAACGTGCTGCCGGCGTCGGGTGTGCTCGTCGCGCCGATCGTTCCGCCCATCAGCTCGACGAGCTCCTTCGCAATCGCCAGACCGAGACCGTTGCCGCCGTAGGTGCGGGTTGTCGAGCTGTCGGCCTGCGTGAACGGCTCGAACATGCGGTCGAGGAGCAGTGGGTCGATGCCGATGCCGGTGTCGACGACCTCGAAGCGGATGCTGTCGGCGCTTGTCGTCGCCTGTTGGCTGACGCGAACCGTGACCGACCCCTCGGGGGTGAACTTGACGGCGTTGGAGACGAGATTTCCGAGAACCTGCCTGATCCTGGTTCCGTCGCCGCGCACGCGGCGCGCCAGCCCGGGGCCGATCTGGAGATCGAGTTGCAGGAGTTTGGCCTGCGCGTCGAGGACAGCCGGCGCGCACGCTTTTTCGATCGTCTCGTGCAAATCGAACTCGCCGTACTCGAACTCGATGCGACTGTTCTCGATCTTTGAGATATCGAGGATGTCGTTGATGATCGCGAGCATCTGCTCGCTGCAGGTGGCGGCCTGTTGGGCATACTCGCGCTGTTCGTCGTCGAGATTGGTGTCGAGCAGTAGCTCGTTCATACCGATCACGCCGTTCATCGGCGTACGAATCTCGTGGCTGACGTTGCGCAGGAACGCCGACTTCATGTTCGATGCCTCGACCGCTTCGTCGCGGACGCGGCGGTACGCGTCATTCAGCTCGAGCAGGCTCTCCAGACGCTGGCGGCGCTCGCGCGCAAACAGCGCCACGAGGCCAAGCAACGGTAGCGGTGCGAGCACAGCGATCGGGGCGCGGTGGATCTCCTCGGCGACCAGGAGCGCGACGCCGGATAGCGCTGCGTCGACGACGTACACCCATGTCTCAGTGAGCTGTTCGCGCAGTGTCGCGCCTCGCTCAATCGCGTTGCGCAGCCCAGAAACCGCGAAGTCAACGCTGAACTGGGCCGCGAGTGCCGCGACCAACAGCAGTGCTGAAGCGTGGTCAGGGCTCACGCGGGCGATTGCGAAGACCGCGACGGGGCCAATCGCAAACCAGGAGTTGCCGACTGCGTGCAGCAGGCGGCTGGGTTGCAGATTGCCGTTGAGGACGGCGGGGATCTTCGCGATCATCCACGCGACGACGAGCGCGATTGGCACGAGCGCGATCGGCATCGCGAACAACAGCGGCACGAACGCCAGCTGCGTCGGCGACGTATAGCCAAACGGCGTGTCGATCCGAATCCCGATCGCCAGCACCAGCACGAGCAAGCAGACCACGGCGGGGGCCACCGCGAAGCTGTGCGGCGGCGCGAGCAGCCACAATGCCGTGACCGCCGCCACGAACCCTGCGCTGATGAGCCCCTCGGTGAGGCGCACGCCAGCCGTCATTGTCGAGTGCGGCCGCTGAAAAGTCTCAGCGATGACCGCCTGGTCCTCACTGCTCAGTTGTTGACCCAGCATGCCTTGTTACATCGGCCGAAACACCGGCGATCTTTACGATTGCGCGCCCCCTCGCACGGCTGCGATCGGCGCGACCGCAGCGGCGCGACGAGTGCCGTCGCGCCGACTCGTCCGAGTAGCGACGCCGTGGGGCGCCGTCGAGCGAGAAACGGCCGCACCGCGACCTATCACCAGTGTCGCGGATCGATGAAGACGTCATCGATCTCCGATGCACCGCCGACCGCGGTGAAGCGCAGCGACACCTGTGCAGTGCCGCCGCCAAGAGCGCCTGCGACGGCCGCCAGCGTCGGCATTGGCGAGGTCGGCTCCCAGCTGGAGCTGAACGCGGTCGCTCCGACCGGCAGGGTAACCAGCCCGATCACCGGCTCTTGATAGAGCACCTGCACGACGAGGGATGAGGTCAGGGTGTTGTTGCGCGCGAAGAGGCGCAGGGTGGGATATGCAGCGTTGACGCAGGTCAGTGGTGACTGTGCGCTGGCGCCGGCAGGCAGATATAGCGCGGACGAATTGCTCCCTCCGGCCACGGTGAACGGCGGACCGCCGGCGATCGTCGTGGCGCCGCCGCTCAGCTTCCAGCCGGGTGCGCCGGCCGCGAAGGTGCTCCCGGCAACCAGCTCGTAGTCGTGCGAATCTCCCCACGGCGCAAATGGCTGCGCGACGAGGGGGCTGCTGCACGGCGTGGTGCTGATCACGGCGGCCTCGGCCGAAGCGGCTGGGGCGAGTGCCAACGCCAGGCCGACAACATTGCCAGCCAGCAGCGTCAGGGCGCGGGGCAGATGGCGGAGTCGGGGGTGCGGCGATGTCTGGTCCATCAGGGACCTCCTTGGGCGATGTCGGCCACGGTTGCCGTTCACGAGCTCATCGTCCAGCGAGTGGCAGTTGACCCAGGACATCTGACCGATCTCGACCGCTGGTTTAGGCAATGCGTCCAGTAGCGCTGGACCACCACCCCGGGGCTAGGACATTCGGCCAGCTGCGGTCCTCGCCGCTCAAGTGGCCACAGGCCCTAGCGCGTCTGGAAAGTCGCGTGAGCAGGATTTTCCTGGTCCGGCGGAGCCCGTCGCTAAAGTGAAGGAGTGCCACTGAAACAGCATTCGCCATTGGCTGTTACACCCAACGACCGCGAGATTCACTCGTGGCTGATGGACATGGACGGAGTGCTCATTCGTGAGGAGCACGCGGTGCCTGGTGCACCGGAGTTCCTCGATCGGCTGCGCGAGCTCGATCTGCCGTTCCTCGTGCTGACCAACAACTCGATGTACACGCGCCGCGATCTCGCGGCTCGGCTGCGCATGACCGGGCTCAAAGTGCCGGAGGAGCGGATCTGGACCTCAGCGCTGGCGACCGCGCGGTTCCTTCGCGACCAGCGCCCAGGGGGCTCGGCGCACGTGATCGGCGAGGCCGGCCTGACGACCGCTCTGCACGAGGTCGGCTACACCCTCAGCGACCGCAATCCCGACTATGTGGTGCTCGGTGAGACGCGGACCTACAGCTTCGAGCACATCACCAAAGCGATTCGTCTGATCGTCGGCGGCGCGCGTTTCATCGCGACCAACCCAGACACCGTCGGGCCGACGCCTGATGGGCCGCTGCCGGCGACCGGCTCCGTTGCAGCGTTGATCAGTCGCGCCAGCGGCGTCGAGCCCTATTACGTCGGCAAGCCGAACCCGCTGATGATGCGATCGGCGCTGAACGCGATCGAGGCCCACTCCGAGCACACGGTGATGATCGGCGACCGCATGGACACAGACGTCGTCGCCGGACTCGAGGCGGGCCTGCACACGATCCTCGTCCTTACCGGCGTCAGCACACGCGACTCGGCCGAGCGCTTCCCCTACCGGCCGTCAGCGATCGTCGAGTCAATCGCTGACCTGATCGGCGAGCTGCGGGTTCCGCGCGAGCCGGTGCTATCCGTGCGACGTCGTAAAGCGCTCGCCTGAGCGCCTTCGAAGCCGCTCACGCGATCACTTCTCAATCGTTACGAGGGTTCCGATCGGGGTGTAGGGCCAGACCTTCGCTGCGGCGGCGAGCGGGAGCTCTACGCAGCCCAGGCTCTGCGGCGTGCCGTACGAAGCGCGCGGGAATTCGTGGATCGCATCGCCACCGTTGAAGTAGCTGATGTAGCGGATCCCCGGGTCGTGGTAGTGGGAGCCGTCGGGGTTCGTGCCGCTCATCGTGCCGACCGGGATGTGCTCGAAGACAGCGAACGTGCCGACCTTGGTCGGGGACTCGGGTATGCCGGTGTTGCCAGGGGAGTGAAGGATCACCCGGCCGTCGCTCCACAGCGTCAGCGACTCCGGGACGTCCTCATGTACGTACACGTAGTCGTAACCGGTGCGCGATTGCGCGCCGGCGATCGCGGCGCCGAGCAGCGTGTGCCAAACCTGGGGTCCAGCGACGCCGTCCACGGCGAGGTTGTGGTCGTGCTCGAGCATCATCACGGCGCCGCGGGTGATCACACTCGCGCCGCCCGCGTGCCAAAGCGACTTGAGTTCGCTCGGCGTGTTCTGGTAGCGCCAGGCGAAGCTGCCCGAAGGTGGGTCGATCGCGGCCTGCGTCTGCGCCTGCGCGGTGTGCGCGACCGGCGCGCCCGCCGAACTCCAGTCGACCGGCAGATAGCCCTGCTCGGCGAGCAGCTGCTGCAGGCGGAGGGTTGTGCCGGGCGCGATCGACCAGGCGATCGTGGCGGTGGTTTGCAGCGTAGTGGCGGATGGCTCGGTGAGCGCGATCGCGCGGGGAAAGTCGACGCGAACCTCGGCTGCCAGCGGGAAGCCGGTGCCAGACGGCGTGAAGACCAGCGTGTGGCTGTCCGTCTCCCGCCAGGAGCCCGGTGTGGCTGGCGAGAGCCGCGGTAGGGCTGAGCCGAGCACAGCGGCAACCGGTCGAGAGAAAACGAGCCGAATCGCGGCGGTTGGCAGCAGCGCTCCACTGGGTGCGGGGCTCGCCAGCATGACCGGCGAGCTCGAACGTGGAAACCACGTGATCACCTGAGGTGCTCCGAGCTGCTCCCACGGGCGCGCCGCGGCGGCGAGCTCGATCGTGCCGGAGGGCGGGCGGGTTCCGAGCGCGAGCGTGCGTGGCGTGCCGTGGAGGGGTTCCGGCGCCAGATGCCCCGGCGCTCCGACGGCGACCGCGCTGACCGACTGATCGAACGCCACCCGCAACACCGCCCCGCTGCTGAGCGTCAGCCAGGGCTGGGTGACGCCGGCGAGCGGCGCCCGGACCGTCAAGTGCTCGTCGCGGAAGCTCCCGAGCGCCCAGCGCAGCAACGCTGGCCGGCGGACCACAACATCGATCGAGACAAGCTCGCCGGGAGTGATCTTGGTCAGCGGTGTCAGGCGCCCGTTATGTACAGCGAGTGCGATCCGCTGCCCGTCCGGCGCAAACGCCGTGACGTGGTCGACTTTGCCGGCGAGCAACGGTAGGTGGACGCGGGCCAGGGCGGTGGCATCCGGAGACAGCGACGGTTCCGACCAGCGCGTCAGCGCAAGAGCGACAGCGGCGATGACGAGCGCCACAGCCAGGCCCCCGAGCAGCAGGCCGGCCAGCAGCAGCGGGCGCCGTCGAGGACCGGCTGGCGGCGCGTCGCGTCGGTGAAGCGATCCGAGCGCCATGAAAAGAGGATAGGCACCGCCCGGGATGTGCCCGCCGGTTCCCGGTTAGTAGGCTTGCGGACGCGGTCGCGGGCTGTTGCGTCGATCGCGTCCGCAGCGGCGGTAACACTCAAGTTCAACCAGGGGGAGCAAGGCGATCCACGTGGATTTACTGGACATGGCGGTGCTCAACGAGCTGAGTGTGCTGGAGGAGGACGATCTCCGCGACCTCGTCGAGCTGTACTTCGCCGACGTCGAAGTGCAACTCGCCGCGATCCACACGGCCCTCGCCGGCAACGATCCTGAGTCGCTCGCCGCTGCTGCGCATCGAATCAAGGGCGCCAGCCTGAGCATCGGTGCGGAACGTCTGGCGAGCCTTGCCGCGGAGCTGGAGACCACCGGCAAAGCGGGTGATCTGAGCGCAGCTGAGGCGCTGGTCAGCTCGATCGAGCGCGAGCTCGATCCGACGCAGGCTGCCCTGCGTAAGGCTTTCTCGCTCGAGCCCTCCGCCTAGCGCGCCTCAACGATGCGCGTCGGACTTCTGACAGGGGGCGGCGACTGCCCGGGACTCAACGCGGTGATCCGTGCCGTCGTTCGGCGCGGACTGGCGGACGGCGACAGCTTCTGCGGCTTTCGTCACGGCTGGGCCGGCGTGCTTGCGGGAACGTCGATCGAGCTGACCCTGGAGAGCACTGCCGGCCTGCTGGAACGCGGTGGCACGATCCTTGGAACCTCCCGTACCAACCCCTTTGCCGATGGCGCCGACGGGCTCGAGCGCGTGCGCAGCTCCTTTGAGCGTGAGCGCCTGGATGCGCTGATCCCGATCGGCGGTGAGGACACGCTCGGCGTAGCACTGAAGCTGTCGGACGCAGGCCTTGCAGTCGTTGGTGTGCCGAAGACGATCGACAACGACCTCGCGGGGACGGACGTCACGTTCGGGTTCCACACCGCGGTCCAGATCGCGACCGACGCGATCGACCGTCTGCACACGACTGCCGAGTCGCACCAGCGCGTGATGGTGGTGGAGGTGATGGGTCGTCACGCCGGATGGATCGCGGCCTACGCGGGCCTGGCCGGCGGCGCTGACGCGATCCTTGTCCCCGAGCTGCCGTTCGACGTCAACGATCTGGCTGAGCGGCTACGGCGCCGGCACGATAGCGGCAGGACCTACTCGATCGTTGTGGTCGCCGAGGGCGCCACGCCGATCGTCGGTTCGGCGGCGTCGACGATGGCCGCCGGGACCGACGCGTTCGGGCACGCGCGGCTCGGTGGTGTGGGCACGATGCTGGGCGAGGAAATCGAGCGGCTGACCGGCTTTGAGACGCGCGTCACCGTGCTCGGCCACGTTCAGCGCGGCGGGACGCCGATCGCCTACGACCGCGTACTGGCAACACGCTTCGGTGTCGCCGCGATGGATGCTGTGAAGGGCGGTCGCTTCGGCGTGATGGTGGCCCTCCGGGGGACGGAGATGGTCGAGGTTCCGCTGGCTGACGCGCTACGCGAGCCGAAGCTGCTCGACCCGCGCTTCTACGAGACCGCCGAAGTCTTCTTCGCTTAGCGGCCTGGGCTCAGGACGCCCCGCTGAGGTCGGCCATCGTGGTTCCGCGTCGCCCACCGGCGTCCACCAGCAGCTTGAAATCGTGGGGACTCGACGAAGCGACGATCGCGTCCTCGAGCGCGACGCGGCCGGCGGCGACGTGCTCGTACAGCGCCTGGTCGAAGGTCTGCATACCGTCGTAGCCGCCTTCGCTGATCACCGAGCTGAGCTCGAGGGTCTCCTTGGGGTTGAGAATGTTGTTGCGTACCCGGCCGGTCATCCGTAGAACCTCGCAGACCGGTACCCGCCCGCCGTCGGTGGCCGGCGCCAAACGCTGAGAGATCACGCCGCGCAGCGTGCCCGCCAGCATCGAGCGCATCTGCTGGTGGTGGCTCGGAGTAAAGAACCCCAGCATGCGGTTGATCGCCTCGCTGGCATCGAGCGTGTGCAGTGAGGAGAGCACGAGATGGCCGGTCTCGGCTGCTGATATCGCCGTGTGGACGGTCTCCTCGTCGCGCATCTCGCCGATCAGGATCACGTCGGGGTCCTGCCGCAGTACGCGGCGCAGTGCATCGTTGAACGAGAGCGTGTCGACCCCGACCTCGCGCTGACCGATCATCGAGCGCTTGTTTTGGTGGACGAACTCGACCGGATCCTCGATCGTGACGATGTTCGCCGCACGGGTGCTGTTGATGTGGTCGACCATCGCCGCCATCGTCGTCGACTTACCGGATCCGGTCGTGCCGGTGACGAGGATGATGCCGCGCTGCTCCTCCGCCATGCGGGCCACGACGGCGGGCAGGTTGAGCTCCTCGATCGTGCGAATCCGCGTCGGGATGGCCCGCGCGACGAGGGAGATCCCGCCGAGCTGACGGCGCGCATTGATCCGAAACCGCGCCACATCGGGAATCTCGCGCGAAACCTCGATCTCGTGCTTGTCTTCGAACTCGGCGACCTGCGAGCCGGTGCCGAGGAGTTCACGCAGGGCCCGCTCGATGTCGGCGGGAGCCAGCACGGCCCACTCGCCGTTACCCAATGGCCCCAGCTCGCCGTGAACACGCGCAATCGGGAGCGAGCCCGCGTTCAGGTGCAGATCCGAGGCGTCACAGGCGACGAGCGCGCGCAGCGCTTGATCGATGTCGAGCACGCTGTGATTAATCGGCCGGTAATCGCTAAATCCTGAGTACCGGCATTCCGCCCGGCACGACTGGTCGCCTGGGACCCCGAAGCTGGCGCCCGCGGCTCAGCCGGGCGCCAGCTGGGAGCGCAGCATCCAGGCCTGCTCCTCGAGCGCGCGGAGCACTTCGATCAGCACGTCCTGGGAGGCGGCGTCCAACTCGCCGAGCCGGTCGACCCGGGCCCGCGTGCGCTCGCTGACCTCCGCCACGCGCCGGATGAGCTCGGCGACGACCGCGTGATCGGCGGTCGCGGTGGCCGCGAGGCTGCGGTACTCGGCGGCGCCGGTCACCGCGCTGGCCTGGCCGTCGGGGAACACGCCGACGGCCACGGCGCGCTCGGCCACGATGTCGGAAAGCTCGCGCCAGGAGTCGACCAGCTCATCGAGATAGAGGTGCAGCGGGCGAAACAGCGGGCCCACCACTGTCCAGTGCAGCTGCTTGCCAACCAGCGACAGGTCCACCAGCTCGACCAGCGTCGCCTGAAGCTGCAGTCCAATCTCGTCTCGCTCGTGAGCGCCGAGTGCCGGCAAATGCGTGAGGCTCGGGCTTGAGTCCATCGTCTGCTCCTTCTTCGTTGCGGTCATCACAAGCGCCTGGCTGCCTGCGCCACCCAGTACCCGATCGGTAATGATAGGCCTGCATGGTCACGCTTGGTCGGCGTCTATTGGTCGGTGGGGTGGTCGCTACCTTGGTGGCGCTCGCCGGCGTCAGCGCAGCACATTCGCAGGCCGCGACTACCGCGGCCTGCGGCGCGACGAGCGCGACGACGGTCGTTGCCGACTACGAGACGACGGCTAGGGGCATCTACCTCGGCGAGAATGCGAGTGCCGAGGTCACCGCCGACGCGACGCACGTGCAGGACTCGACTGCGCTCACGAGCGCAGTTGCCGACAACAACAAGGCCGCGACGCTCGCCGCGACGACAAGGCTCGTTATCACGAGGGGCTGGCACATCGTTCGCCTGCGCGTCCTGTCGAGCTCCGGTGCGGTGCTCGCCGACGTCGGTGGGCCGTACGTGATCGCCCCGGTGACCGGAAAGCTCGTCGCGCACGGGACGGTGGTCGGCAGCTACGTGATGAGCGTGCAGGACGACATCGGCTACGAGCGGCTCGTCACGCGCTTCACCAAGCTGCCAATAGAGCTCTATCGCAACGGCACACGACTGATGGGTCGGTCGTTCCCACACCATGAGGTGCCGGCGAACGTGCCGCCGAACGGCACGTCGATCACCGTCAACGGTCACCCTTCCGTCACCGTGGCCTTCACGGCGAACGCCTTCCCGAGCGGCACGCTGGAGGTTCTGCTCGCCGTCCCCAAGCCGAGCGTCGCGCTCGCGAAAGAGAGCTGCGCGACGGTGAACGCAACCATCTACGGGGAGATCGCCGAGCACATCGCAGCGCAGTTCAGGTTCCCCGGGCAATACGCCAGCTTTGTCACGCTCGACAGCAACTTTGGGCCGAAGTTGATCTTTGTTCGCAGCGGCTCGACACAGCTTGCCGGCACGCTCGCCAAAGGGCCCGCGAGCATCCCGTGGAGCGGAAACCTGGCCTACGCCGGGCAGAGTTGGGACGTCTTTTCCTTCGTCGCCTTAGCGCGGGCGCGGATCTACCTGTTGTTCGCGCCCTACGTCGCCCCCACCGGCACGACCGCTGCTTCCGGCACCTCGGGCACGACGGGCACGACGGGCACTACGTAGTGAGCGCCGTGCCCTCCGCCGGACGCGACCGACACGGTCGCCATCGGGCCGCTCGTCGTCGCCTTCGCTTGCCGACCGCGCTGCTCGGCGGGACGGCGGTCCTCGCCGTCGCGCTCGGCGGCGGTGCCGACACATCGTCCGGCGCGTCGGCGGCGTGCGGCAGCGCGAGCGCGGCGGTGCGCTACGCGGTTGACAATCGCATCGCTCGCGCGATCTACGCCAAGGAACTGAGCGGGCCCGAGGTGAAAACCGACCTTGCCCACGTCGACACGGCGAGCGACCTGATCAGCGCCGTCGCCAATGACAATGCATCGGCGGCGCTCGCGGCAACGACGCGGATCGTCTACACGCAGGGATGGCACATCGTTCGCCTGCGCGTATTGGACAGCGCCGGTCGTGTGCTGGCCGACGTCGGCGGTCCGCGGGTGCTCGGCCCGGTGGCGGGGAAACTCGTCTCCAATGGCACCGTCGTCGGGACTTTCCTGATGAGCGTGCAGGACGACCGCGGCTACCGCAAGCTCGTCAGCCAGTTGGTCGGCATACCGATCGTGGTCTACCAAGACGGCAAGTCGGTGACGGCCTCGATCAGCCACCCACCGAGCAGCCCACCGACCAGCGCGACGCTGCACCTCGGCGGCTCCGACTACGAGGTCGACGGCTACAACGTCACGGCTTTTCCCAGCGGTCAGCTGCGCGTGGTCGTGCTGATCCCGATGCCGTCGCCGGCGCTTGCCGCGACGAGCTGCGCCCACGTGCGGCTCGTGACAGTCGCTGACGTCGTCGCGAACATCGCCTTCGGCGTGGACGTTTCGGGGTTCCCGTTCCTGCAGAACCCGAGCACGTTCGTGGGCGCGGTGGTCGAGTACGTGCAGGCCCCGATCCCGGTCTTCGTGTTTAGCGGCAGCAAGGAGGTTGCCGGCTCAAACGAGCTGATCGGCAGCAATTACCCGCGGCCGCCAAAGAACCTGCCGCGGGGCGGAACCGTGACCTATCACTCTGAGCACTGGCTCGTGTATTCGCTCGAGCCCTATCCACCGGACCGGATCTACGTACTGCAGCCGGCCTAGTGCGGCACCGGAACAGCATCGTCGTGGTGCTCCTCGCCGGGTTGCTGGCGGGGTGCGCATCGTCGGCTACGAAGCCGCTGCCGGTTTGCGGCCGGGCGAGCGCCGCGGCACGGTACGCGGTTGACAACGGCGTCGTGCGCAAGATCTACGACAACGAACGCGGCAGCCCAGCGGTAACAGCGGATCTCGCGCACGTCACCGGCGCGGCCGACCTGCTGGCGGCGGTCACCGATGACAACCGGGCGGCGACGCTCGCCGCGGTCAAGCGAATCGTCTACACGCCGGGCTGGCACATCGTCCGCCTACGCGTGCTGAACAACGCCGGTGTCGTGCTCGCCGACGTCGGTGGGCCGTACGTGCTCGCCCCGGTTACCGGCAGCCTGCTCGTCGATGGCGTCATCGTCGGCACCTTCGTGATGAGCGTCCAGGACGACAATGGCTACAAGAAGCTCGTCACCAACATCGCTGACCTCCCAATCGAGCTGTACCTCGGCGGCAAGCCGTTGATGGGGTCGCTGGCGGATCCGCCGAGCACGCCCCCGAGCGGGACGACGCTGACGCTCGGCCGCATCGACTACGACATCGATGCCTACAGCGTCGAATCGTTTCCGAGTGGCGAGCTGGGCGTGGTCGTGCTGATCGCGATCCCGTCGCCGGCGCTCGGGCGCGAGAGCTGCGCCGCCATCAGGCTGGCGACGGAAGCGGGTGTTGTGGCCCGCGTCGCCGCCGCATTTGGTCCCCACCAGCAGTTCAGCTTCCTCAAGCAAACCAGCCTCTTCGTGACTGGCGCCGAGGAGTACACGCCGGGTCCGATCTTCGTCCTCAATGGCGCCACCGAGGTTGCCGGATCCAATCAGCTGAGCGCCGAACGCGGCCCGGCGCCGCCGAAGAACCTGCCCCAGAGTGGCAGCGTGACCTACGACGCAAAGCGCTGGTTGGTGTACTCGTTCGAGCCCTTTCCGCCGGACCGGATCTACGTGCTGCAGCCGTCCTAGTGCGGCAAGCGCGCGGCCGCCCGGCGGTGCGAATCACGAGCGACGGGTCGGCGCGCGCCGCGGCGCAGCCGTCGTCCCAGACGACTAGGCTGCGGTGGGCCGGCTCGCGGGGGGCGGCACCGCGCGGAAGCGCGCCCGCGGCTCGGCTGAGCGCTCAAGCATGGCGAAGATCAACCGTAGACCTGGGTCGGGCGACGTCCGTCCAGCCGCCGCCGACGAGCCCCGACGCCGTCTCGCTCGGCTGCGCCCCGAGCACGGCGCGCTGGCTTGCGTGCTCGCGTTTTCCGCTCTGCTCGAGCTGAACAAGCTGAGCCAGAACGGCTTCGCCAACATCTACTACTCGGCATCGGTCAAGTCGATGTTGCGCTCGCTGCACAACTTCTTCTTCGTCTCGTTTGACCCCGGCGGGCTGGTGAGCGTCGACAAGCCGCCGCTGGGCCTCTGGCTCGAGGCGCTGAGCGCCAAGATCTTCGGCTTCGCGCCGCTGCCGTTGCTGGTTCCCGAGGCGATCTGCACCGTGCTCGCAGTTGCGGCGATCTACTTCATCGTGGCGCCGCGATTCGGCGTGTCCGCAGGACTATTGAGCGCACTCGCGCTCGCTGTGTTTCCATCGTTTGTCGCGGTCGGTCGCGACAACACGCTCGATTCGCTGCTGATCCTGCTGATGGTCCTGGCCTGCGGCCTCGCCCTGCGGGCGATCGACTCGGGTCGCACACGCACGCTCGTGCTGAGCGCGCTGGTCGTCGGCGTTGCGTTCAACACGAAGTCGCTGGCGGCGCTGTTGTGCGTGCCGGGGATCGCCCTCGGCTACATCGTCTGTGCCCCCGGTTCGGTTCGCCGGCGGATCGGCCAGCTGGTCCTAGCCGGCGGCGTGCTGCTCGTCGTCGCCGCCTCGTGGTCGCTCGCCGTCGACCTCACGCCGGCGTCCCAGCGCCCCTACATCGGGGGCTCGACCAACAACAGCGAGCTCCAGCTCGAGTTCGGCTACAACGGCGTCGGCCGCGCCGGCGGACAGGTCGGTGGTCCGCCCTGCCCCGAGGTCTATCCGGCGCCGACCTCGGAGACGCCGATCATCGCTCCTGCAGCGCCCAAGGGTGCGCTCGCTGATAGCGCCACGAGCGCGAACGGTGCCGCAACGGCAACAGCGGCTGGCGTCGGTGCGACCGGGATCCCCGGGGTCACCGTCCGCGACCAAAGCCCAGTGGCGTTCGGCAGCTGCCCGAGCCCGCTGCGGGTCTTCGGTGTCGGGCTGGGCGATCAGGGCGGCTGGACGGTGCCGATCGGCGTGATCGGCCTGCTGGCGCTCGCGTTCGTGCTCCGGCGCTTCTGGCGCGACCGGCGCAGCGGCCTGCTCTACGTATTTGGTGCCTGGTTCGTCATCGAGCTGCTGTTCCTCGACTTCTCCAAGGGCATCGTCCATCCCTACTACGTCTCGGCGCTGGGGCCGTCGCTGGCGGTGATGATCGGCGCGGCGGCGGTCGCGATCAGCGATCTCGTGCGCAGTGCTGACCGGCGCCGAGCGCTGGCCGGCCTTGGCGTGGCCGCGTTTACGGCGCTTGCCACCGCCGCGATCGAGTTGCGACTGATCCATCGCCACGGTTACCCCGAGTTCTGGCGTTGGCCGCTCGTCGCCCTCTGCCTGCTGGCGCTGCTGGCGATGGTGCGCTGGCGGCGAGCCGCGGTGTGGACGGTCGCCACGCTGCTGCTCGTGCTGCTCGTGGCGCCCGCGCTCTACGCGAGCAGCGTCTGGGACGCCCCCGTCGACGGCACCTTCCCGACGGCGGGCCCATACAACATCGCCGGCTTTGGCGGGATAGATCTGCCATCTGATGAGGTGGCGGCCAATCGCGCGCTCGCTCAATACATTCGCAGCCACCACCCGACAAAGCGCTTCGCGGTCCTCACCGAGGCCTCGGACGGCTCCTCACCACTGATCCTGCTGGGCATCGACGCGGCGGCAATGGGCGGCTACAACACGACCGACCCGGCGCTCAGCGGCGACGGCTTGGCGCGCCTCGTCGCCGAACACCAAGCCCGCTACGTCGTGGTCGGCGGCCCCTACGCCGACCGCGGCGGCAATGGCGCCTCGACAGCGGCGCGGCTCGTCTGCCCGCAGATTCCCCAGGCCGTGTGGTATCCGGCCTCGCCGGCGCAGGGAACGCTGCACCTTGTCGACTGTGCCGGCCGCGCCGGTGCGTTGCGCGATCCCTACACGGTGGCGGCTACCTACCTGCTCGCCCACACGCATACGCTCAAGGCAAGCTCGGGAAAGGTGGTGGAGGATGCGACAGGGCTCGCCACCACGATCGCCGCGCGGATCGCCGGCGGGCCCGGGGGCAGTGTCACCGTCGCGATCGGCGCCACCCGGGCCTGCGCGAAGACGGTGTACAACGCGCTGCCGGCCACAGCCGCGAAGGCGCTCGATTTCCGCCTGCCGGCCTACTGGTACTACAAGATCACACTCACCGGATCGGCCGCGATCGCGAGCGTCACGCAGCGCTAGCGCTGCGGCTCAAGCCGGCGGCAGACCGCGCAGCCGCACCTTGACGCGCTTGCGGCGCGCTTCGAGGTCGGCCTCGAGGCCCTGCAGCTCGCTCGCGCGGTGACGCACGAGGGCCAACTGGCTGTCCAGGTGACCGATCGCCTCGGTGAGCAGCGCGCGCAGCCGGGCCGGGTCATCGACGCCGGCCTGGACCTCGGCCCGCAGCGCCTTGCGTGCCTCCTCGGCCTCGACCAACGTCTTCAGCTCCTCGAGTGAGACGCCGAGCAGCGAGCGCAGGCGCATCACCTCGCGCAGATGCTCGACCTCGGCCTCGCTGTAGAGGCGATGGCGCCCTGACGGGCGCTCGTCGTGCTCGCCCAGCAGGCCGAGCTCCTCGTAGTAGCGAATCGTCCGGGCTGTCGTGCCGACGAGCTGGGCGACGTCGCCGATCCGCAGCGTGGCCGGGGCCTGAACGATGCTCATGTCTCGATGCGCACGTGGGCGGGACGCATCAACGAGACCAGCGCGCCGATCAATGCCGCCCCGGCGAGCACCCACAGCGCGACGTGCATGTTGTGGATGAAGGGTGCGAGCTTGGCGTCGCTCAGCCCGTGAGCGAGGCCGGAGAAGATCCGGAACAGCGTCGCCTTGGGGATCGCCGCGGTGACGATCGCCAGCACGAAGGCGATCGAGAGCACGGCGCCGGTGTTCTGCAGCACGGTCCGCGCGCCGGCCGCGATGCCGCGGCGCTCGGGCGGTACGGCGCCCATCATCGCGGCGGTGTTCGGGCTCATGAACGTGCCCGACCCGACACCGACGATTGCCAGCAGCGTCGCCGCCCAGAGGAACGAGCTGTGCACCTGGAGCGTCGTCATCAGCGCCAGTCCGATCGCCGTGATCAGCATGCCGGCCGCGGAGAGCGCGCGCGACCCGTGGCGGTCGGCGTAGCTGCCGGCCAGGGGCGAGGCGATCAGCATCCCCAGCGCAAGCGGAATCAGCTTGATCCCGGCGGTGATCGGCGCGTTGCCCTCGGCGCCCTGGAAGTAGAAGACAAAGATGAACATCAGCGCGAAGCGCGCAAGGCCGTTGATGAACGTCGCGCCGGAGGCGGCGGCGAACAGGCGGTCGTTGAACAGGCTGAGGTCGAGCATCGGCGCGCGACTGCGGTGCTCGATCACCACCCACAGCGGCAGTAGAACCGCCGCGATGGCGAAGCCGCCAATCACGGTCGTATTGTTCCAGCCCGACAGACCGCCGTGCGAGACGGCGAGCACGAGCCCGGTCAGGCCGATCACGAAGGTCGTCGTGCCGGCGATGTCAAAGCCGCGCACCTGGTCCGGTTTGGCCAGCTCGCGCAGCACGAGCGCGCCCCACAGCGCACCACCGAGCGCAAACGGGACGTTGAACCAGAAGACCCACGGCCAGGCGATCTCGACCAGCGCGCCACCGAGCACAGGCCCGATCACCAGCCCGATCGCCGCGATCATCGTGTTCGCTCCCATCGCGAGCCCGAGCTGCTTGGGCGGGAAGGCGTCGGTGACCAGCGCCGCCGCGTTGGCAAAGAGGAACGCCGAGGCGATGCCTTGGAGGATCCGCCAGAGGATCAGCTCGGTTCCGTTCGCGGCGAAGCCGGCGCCGAGCGACGCCAGGCCGAAGACGAGGAAGCCGCCAAGGTAGGCGCGCTTGCGACCGAACAGGTCGGACAGCCGCCCAGCGGTCAGGACCAGCACCGTCGAGGCGATCATGTAGGCGAGGATCACCCAGACCAGTGCCAGCAGGCTCGTGTGCAGATGGCGCTCGAGCGAGGGCAGCGCGATGATCAGGGTGCCCGAGTTCGTCGCCGCCATCAGCATGCCGAGGCTGGTGCAGGACAGCGCCCACCAGCGGTAGTGCGGTGAATCGGCGTCGACGCCCAGGCGGCGCGGGACGCGAGGCAGTGTATCGGTGTGAGCGCTCATCGAGAGTTTACGTAAACGTTCAATTTATCGTAGCAAAGCCGCCCGAGCTCGCCGCGCGGACTCGCGCCGCGCTGGCGGGCTGTCAGGCTGTGGCGATGCGCAACGCATTCGCTCGCCTGCTCTGGCGCGTTGGCTACAGGGCGCTGTGGCTGAGTTCGTTCGTTGTCAGGCGACGCGGGCGCGGCGCCAAGTGCCTGCTGTTCAACGCCGGGCAGGTGCTGTTGGTACGCCACACCTATGGCCCCAAGGAGTGGGAGCTACCGGGCGGCGGCGTGCGCCGAGCGGAGGATCCGTTCGCCGGGATTCAGCGCGAGCTGCGCGAGGAGCTCCAGGTCGAGGTCGAGCACGCGGCGTCGCTCGGCACGGGAAGTGGCCCGGGCCGCTTCGCCGGGGCGTGCGTCAGCTATTTCTTGGCCGACCTCCCGGATCGCGCCGTCGTGCCCGACCCCGTCGAAATCGCCGAGGTCGTATGGTGCGATCCGTCGGCGCCGCCGCAGCCACTAGGCTGGCACGCGACGCAGGCGCTGGCTCGACGCGGTGAGGCGATAGCATCGCCGTGAGGGCCTTCCGGGGAGTCCCGCTGGGGCTGAGAGGACGCAAACGCGTCGACCCGTTGACCTGATCTGGATCATGCCAGCGAAGGGAGTGATATGTCGTCAGAGCACCGCAGCGCCTTCGAGCACGACATCGAGTGCGCCACGCAGATGTACGTCGCCCGTCAGGGCACGATCTCGCCGGAGATGGCCCGCGTCGCCGAGCGCGAGGAGCTAGCGCCCGAGCTGATCCGCGACGAGGTCGCCCGCGGGCGGATGATCATTCCCGCGAACATCCATCACACCGCGCTTGACCCGATGGCGATCGGCCTGCGGGCGCGGGTCAAGATCAACTCCAACATCGGCAACTCGCCGACCAGCTCCTCGCTGGCCGAGGAGGTCGAGAAGCTGACGATCTCCGAGAAGTGGGGGGCCGACACGGTGATGGACCTCTCGACCGGCAAGCGGATCGACGAGACCCGCGAGGCGATCATCGCCGCCTCGACCGTGCCAATCGGCACCGTCCCGATCTACCAGGCACTCGAGAAGGTGCACTCGATCGACGACCTGACAGGCGACGTGCTGGTCGAGAACATCGCCCACCAGGCGGCCCAGGGCGTCGACTACATGACGATCCACGCCGGTGTCCGCCTCGAGCACCTGCCGCTCTGTCAGCACCGCGTCACCGGGATCGTCTCCCGCGGTGGCGGCATCCTCGCCCGCTGGATGGTCACGCACATGAGCGAGAACCCGCTCTATGAGCGCTTTGACGACATCCTCGAGATCTGCGCCCGCCACGACGTGACGATCTCGCTCGGCGACGGTCTGCGTCCGGGATCGATCGCCGACGCTTCGGACGCTGCCCAGTTCGCCGAGCTGAAGACGCTCGGGGAGCTGACGCTGCGGGCCTGGGAGCGCGACGTGCAGGTGATGGTCGAAGGTCCCGGCCACATCCCGCTGGACCAGCTCGAGATGAACGTGCGCAAGCAGCAGGAGCTCTGCCACGAAGCGCCGTTCTATACGCTCGGGCCGCTGGTCACCGACATCGCGCCCGGCTATGACCACATCACGAGCGCGATCGGCGCGGCGATCGTCGGCTGGCACGGCACCTCGATGCTCTGCTACGTCACGCCGAAGGAGCATCTCGGCCTACCGAACGCCGAAGACGTCAAGCAGGGGCTGATCGCTTACCGCATTGCCGCCCACGCGGCCGACATCGCGCGTGGCAACCGCGCCGCCGCGCAGTGGGACCGCGAGCTCTCCAAGGCGCGCTTCAGCTTCGACTGGAAGCGCCAGTTCGAGCTCGCGCTCGACCCCGAAACGGCGCAGGCGATGCACGACGAGACGCTCGCCGACGACTACTTCAAGACCGCCGAGTTCTGCTCGATGTGCGGTCCGAAGTACTGCCCGATGCACAACTTCAAGGACATCGACTGGGACGCCGTGCGCGACGTGGTCGCCGAGCGCAAGCGCGAGCGGGTACCCGCTCCAACCGCTTGAAAGCGTGAGCGATCAGTCGGGCAGCGTCGGCGACCGCCTGCTTGCGGCGTGGCGCGATGAGGTGCAGGCGACGATCGCCTATGGCCTGATCGCTGAGCGCGAGCCCGACCCGCGCCGCGCCGAGGTGCTGCGGCGAATGGCCGCCGTCGAGACCAATCACCGCGACCGCCTCGAGCAGCGGATGCGCGAGCTCGGCATCGAGATCCCCGACGCCGACGCGGTGAACCTGCCGCGCTGGCAGCGACTGCAGGCGCGCGTCGCGCCGATCGATCGGCTGCTCGCCCGCCAGGAGGCGATTGAGCAGGAGATCGCCAGCGAGATCGAGCAGCAGCCGACCGGTGACGCCGACACCGACAAGCTGCTCGACGAGATCCGCGCCGAGGAGGAGTCCCACACCGTCGCCCTCGGCGAGCTGCGCGGCGGCGGCATACCGACGCAGGCCCACCTCGACGGCGCCAGCCACCGCACCGAGGTTCGCCTGTTCCGGATCCTCGGTCGCGAACGCTGGCATCGCGGTAACACCGGCTGGATCTCTGGCGCCATCTATGGCGCCAACGACGGGCTCGCGGCCGTGTTCGGGATCGTCGCCGGCGTCTCCGGTGCGACCGGCGGCTCCCACGTCGTCCTCACCGCCGGCCTGTTCGGCGCGATCGCCTCGGCGCTCTCGATGGCCGTCGGCGCCTACCTCGCCGAGCGTTCTAGCACCGAGGTTGCCGCCGCCAACCTGGCGCGCGAGCGCACCGAGGTGCTGAGCCATCCCGAGGAGGAGAAGGAGGAGCTTTCGCTCTTCTACCAGCTCAAGGGACTCAGCGAGGACGAAGCGACGATGCTCGTCGAGCGGATCGCCGAGGACCCCGAACGGCTGTTTCAGGCGATCGCCGTCGAAGAGCTCGGCAGCGCCGAGGCGCAGAGCGGTGACCCGGTGCAGGCCGGCCTCGTCGGTGGCCTCTCGACCGCGCTCGGCGCCTTCATCCCGGTTATCCCGTTCTTCTTCTTGCGCGGCTACACCGGGATCGTCGTCGCGGCGGGCGTATCGCTGCTCGCGCACTTCGCCGTCGGCGCGGCAAAATCAGTCTTCACGCTGCGCAGCGCCTGGTCGGCCGGCCTGGAGATGACGCTCGCCGGCGTCATCGTCGGCGGCGCGACCTACCTGCTCGGCCTCGCAATCGGAACCTGAAAGCTCGCCGCCTCGGCTTCGCCGACCGTCCTCGCTGACTTTTTGGGCGGTCTGCGTGGTGCGCTACGCCGTGGTGGCTAATCGAGCGCTCGTTACGGGATCAGTACCGCCGCGCCGGTGAAGTTCCCGTCGCGCAGGTCGCGCAGCGCCTCGTTTGCCGCCGCCAGCGGATAGCTGTGGACGCGCGTGTGGACGTGCGCGCGCGGGGCCAGGCCGAGGAACTCGCGGGCGTCGCCGCGCGTCAGGTTGGCGACCGAGCGGACGCTGCGCTCGCCCCAGAGGATGTCGTAGGGGAAGGCCGGGATATCGCTCATGTGGATTCCGCCGCAGACGACTGTGCCGGCTGGGCACACCGCGCGCAGCGCCGCCGGGACGAGTGCGCCGAGGGGGGCAAAGATGATCGCGGCGTCCAGTGGCTCTGGCGGCGGCTCCTCGGAGCTGCCCGCCCAGACCGCGCCGAGCTCGCGCGCGAAGGCCTGCGCCGCCTCGTCGCCAGTGCGCGTGAAGGCGTAGACGTCGCGGCCCTGCCAGCGTGCGACCTGGATCAGGATGTGGGCCGCCGCGCCGAACCCGTAGAAGCCGATCCGCTGCGCGTCACCGCACATCGCCAGCGCGCGGTAGCCGATCACCCCGGCACACAGCAGCGGCGCGGTCTGCTCGTCGCTGTGGTCCTCACCGAGCGGGAAGCAGAAGCGCTCGTCAGCGACCATGTACTCGGCAAAACCGCCGTCGATATCGCGGCCGGTGAAGCGCGCACGCTCGCAGAGGTTCTCGCGCCCGGCCCGGCACTGCGAGCACTCGCCGCAGGTCCAGCCGAGCCACGCAACGCCGACGCGACGGCCGTCCGGCACGGTGCTCGCGACGACCTGGTGGCCGAGGATCCGCGGCGGCGCGGCGATCTCAACCTCGCCGTCGATGAGGTGCAGGTCGGTGCGGCAGATGCCGCAGGCGTGGACCCGGAGCAGCAGCTGTCCGGGAGCGGCCTCGGGGACCGGCAGCTCGAGCTCGCGCAGCGGCGCACCGACCCGCTCGAAGACCATCGCGCGCATGCTCGTCGGGACGTCGTGCATCGCCCCATCGTCGCGCACTCGCGCGGCCGGCGTCGGCGGCGCGGAGGCGCGCGATTATCCTTGCTGCGATGAGCGCCCACCACGAAGAGATCCTCGAGCAGTTCACGCGCCAGGCGGCGGGATATGCCCAGTCGGCGTCGATTCGCGACCGGGACGCGCTGGACCTTCTCGTGCGCTGGAGCGCGGTCACGGCGACCGAGCGCGTGCTCGATGTCGCCTGTGGCCCAGGTCACGTCGTCTGTGCTTTTGCGCTCGTTGCCAGCGAGGCGGCGGGCGTCGACATGACGCCGGCGATGCTCGAGCAGGCACGCCGCCACGCCGCGGAGCTGGGGGTGACCAACGCCCGTTGGCAGCTCGCCGAGATCCCGCCGCTACCGTGGGCCGATGACAGCTTCGACGTGGTCGTCACGCGCTATGCGGTGCACCACATGACCGACCCGCTGGCGATGCTGCGCGAGATGGTCCGAGTCTGTGCGCCCGGCGGGCGGGTCGTCGTCTGCGACCTGGCGCTGGCGCCCGAAGCGGTCGCGGCGTTCAACGCGATGGACCGGCTGCGTGACCCCTCGCACGTGCGCGCCTTCAGCTCAGACGAGCTGCGCGAGCTCTACCTGCAGGCCGGGCTCGGCGAGCCGCGCGTGACGGGCTACACGCTCGAGGGCGACCTCGACGCGCTGCTCGCGCGCTCCTTTCCGGCCCCGGGCGGTGAAGAGGAGGTTCGTTGTCGCTTCCACGCCTCGCTCGACGACGACCACCTCGGCGTCGACGCGCGGCGCGATGGCGAGCGGATCACCTACCGCCACCCGATCGCCGTGCTCGCCGCGACCGTCTGAGCTCCATGCCGCCTAAGCAGATCATCGGCGTGCTCGGTGCGTTGGGCCTCGCGCTCGCCGGCTGCGGCAGCTCGGGCGGCGCCGCCACCCCCCATTTCGCCGCCCGCGCCGACGCGATCTGTGCCCGTGCGGACGCACAGATCGAGGCGCTCCGCAGATCAGGCGCCTCGCTGCCCGCGATCGCCACGACAACCGCCGCCGAGGTGCCGATCGTCCAAGCCGAGGTGACCCAGCTGGCGGCGCTGACCGCGCCCCACGCCGAGCGCACGCAGTTTGCCCAGACGCTTTCCACGGGCCGCGAGGAGATCAGCCTGATCGGCAAGTTGATCGCGGCGATTCACGCCGGTGACCGCGCCCGCATCGCCGCGCTGGCCGTGCAGGGCAACGCGATCGAGCTGCGGGCCACGGCGACCGCGACGGCGCTGGGGCTGAGCGACTGCACGCAACAAGCCGAGCCGGGCGGCGACTAGAGCTCCGATTCCCTGGGCGGTCTGCGAGCGCAGCACGCGCCGCGCTTCACGACGAGGGCGCCAGCAGGTTCAGCTCGGCGGCCGGCGAGCCGATCGGTGCGATCGCCGCGATCGCCGCCACCGGTGCGCCACGAAGCCCTCTGGCGTTGCGAAGACTCGCCAGCGCCCGATCGCCGCAGGCCCAGCCGGCGAAGCACAGCGCGCCGAAGATGCCGGTGACGGTCAGCAGCACGCCGCCGGCGGCGGTCGCCGCGATGCCGTGGGCGCCGAGGATCAGCACGGTGGCGGCGGCGCCGACGCTCGGGCCGATCGGCAGCGGGCTCAGGCTTACGGTCACGATCAGCACGGCGATCGCGTCGAACACCGAGGCGTTGACGCCGACGGCGTGGAGGATCAGCCAGTTGCGAGCGATCTGGGCGATGACGCCGAGCACGACGAAGGCAATCAGACGACCGCGGCCGCGCAACTCACGCATCGCCGCCAATCCCTGCCATAGGCCGGAGCGGCGACGGCGGGCGAGGTTGGCGATCGCGGCGACCAGGGCGAGCATCGCTGCCACGACGATCACCGGCACCCACGCCGGCAGGTCGAGCGGACCGACCAGCGTGAACATGAAGAGCGCGGCCAGCATCGCCTCGACGGCGAGGATCGGCACTTCGGCGGCGATCAGCGCCGGAATCCGTGGCGCCGTCTGTGGCGCGCTGCGGCGCAGGGCGCTGATCCGTGCGGCCACGCCGAGCTGCGCGCTGAGCACGCTCGCCAGCGAGCCAAAGCCGGCGGCGCGGAACAGCACGCGCCGCGACACGCTGCCGCCGGCGGCGTGCACGCATATCTTCCAGGCCTCGCTGCGCGTCAACAGCGAGGTCAGGTGAAACAGCGCGGCCAGCAAGAGCACCCACAGCGGTGCCGTGAGCAGCGCGGTGCCGAACTGCCCGCGCCGGCCGGCCAGCTCATAGGCCAGCGCGCCGGAGACGGCCAGCGTGCCGAGCACGGTGACGACGATGCGCCGACGCGTCTGGACGCGTTGGGCGGCGCTCGGATTGACCAGTGCCAGCACCTCCGGACTGGCAGAACCTACGGTGGGGATCCGCTGATCCCCTTTCCTGGCCTTGCGCTCGGCCTGCGACCGGCGCGCTTCCAATTGCCTGCGTTGATCGTACTCCGATGCTCGACGGCGGCCGCCGGCTAATGCCACAGGCGCGCCGCGACGAGCCCTGCGGCGACACAGACGAGCGCCAGCCACAGTGCGGCGAGCGCGCCTTCGAGCGGCGCCGCCAGTGCACTCGGCGTCAGTGGCCGCACCGTGCCGTCGGTCAGGCGCTGCTCGCCGAGCACGGTGGCCGTGTTGCGCCGGAGCTCGCGCGCCGGGGTGCTCAGCCGGCGTTGCGCGACGCTCAACAGACAGCATCCCGCCGCGACGAGGATCCCCGCCGGGCGGATCGTCAGCGCGTTGACGAAGTAGCCGGTGAAGGCCGGGAACCCGCCCCAGGCCAGCGCGAACCAGGTGTCGGTGTGAAACCAGCCGCCGGCGAGCTCGAGGTTGTAGGCCGGCACGAGCAGCGCGCCGGTGAGAACGAGCGGCGCCAGCAGCGGCGAGATCAGCACGCAGCCGGCGATCCCGATCGCGACCGCTGCGGCCAGCCCGACGGCCGCGAACGCGATCAGCGTTCGCCGCTTGAGCTTCGTTTGTAGTGGCCGGCCGGCGAGCTCGTCGAGCGCGTGGGCGCTCACGCCGACGGCGAGGAAGAACGCGCCCAGTGCCGCCCCGAGACGGTCGGCGTGCAGGACCGGCGCCGCCACCGCCCCCAGCGCGACATAACTGAGATGCCACGCCGTGTAGGGCGGGTGCAGCAGCGTGACGAGGTCGCGCCAGCCGCTCGAGCGCAGCGCGTAGAAGGCTGGTCGATCAAGCTCACGCGGTGCGCTGGTCACTTCGCACGCCCCACATCACCAGACCGGCCCCGAAGCTCAGCTGCTGCTCGTGCACGTCGTCGATCCCGCTCGCTCGCCAGAGTGCCGGCAGGTCCGGCTCGGAGGCGTGAAACTGCTCGATGTTGGGCCCGAGGAAGCGGCCCACCTCGTACCAATCCGGTGACACGAGCCGTCCGAGCAGTGGCAGGCCCACCCGCGTGTGAAGCCGCCAGAGCGCGCGCAGCGATGCCGCGCCGGGGACGCCGAACTCGATCATCCCGATCCGCCCGCCCGGCTTGACGACGCGAGCGAGCTCACGCATCGTCGCCGCACGGTCGTCGACGTAGCGCAGCAGATAGGTGAACGTGAGGGCGTCGAACTCACGGTCGGCGAACGGCAGCCGCTCGGCCTCGCCGCGGACGAACGAGATTCGCGCGGTGAGCGCCGGGGTCTCGGCCAATCGTGCCCGCGCGACGGCGAGCATCGCCTCGCTCTGGTCGAGCCCCACGACCTCGCAGTCGCTGCTACCGGCAAGCGCGAACGCGACCAGCCCGGTGCCGGTCGCGACGTCGAGCAGGCGCTGGCCGGGACGCGGCTCAACGGCGGCAACCAGCGCGCGGCGCCAGCGCGGGTCCTGGCCGAAGCTCAGGACCGCACCCATCAGGTGATAGCGGCGCGGCAGACCGGCGAACAGCGCCAGCGCTTGATGCTTGCGCGGCGAGGCCGAGGTGTCCGCGGACGCTGCCACCGTGGCGCTCAAGCCTACGCGCTCGCGGCGGCGCGCGGCGGCGGCGGCGGTCGCTGAGCCGGGTGCGCGCTGGCGGTGCTCGATCCGGCTAGGGTGCCCGGCAGTGCGCGCTGCGGATCTCCCTTCCGGCATGACGCTAGTCAGAAGCTGCGGCCGCGCAGCGTATGAGGCATCATCTGTGCTCTGACGTGCGCGTGAAGCTGACATCCGCTGGCGTGCCGGACATTGCGGGTGCCACGACCGGCGTCCCCAGTCGCCACGTCCTCTCCGGCTACGGCGACCGGAAGCTTTCCGGCCGTCCGCGAGATCCTGCCGGCGGCCAGATCGCCAGCGCGAGTGTCGCGGCAGGTGCGGCCGGCGCCGCGCTGTCGATCCTCGTGCTCTCCAGTTTGGTGCTCGTCTCGCTGGCCTCGGCGCGGCCGAGCTGGCTCTCGCCGGAGGCCGCCGTGGGTTCCTACCCGCGCTGGTTGGCTGGACCGCTCGGTCCCTTGACGAGCGGGCTGAACGTCAACGAGCAGACCCTCGACATCTCCTTCACGGTCCTCGTCGGGCTGATGTACGTCTCCTATGTCGTGGTCCTGCTTGCCGCGCCCCACATCAACGTGAAGTGGGCGCTCGGGGCCGTTGTGCTCGTGCACATCATCTTTTTTCTCTCGCCGCCGTTGGATCTCACAGACGTCTTCAACTACATCAATTACGCCCGCATGGAGGTGGTTCACGGGCTCAACCCCTACGTAACGATCCCGGCGCTCGAGCCGCACACCGATCCCACCTTCCTGCTCAGCAACTGGCACGGACTGTTGAGTCCCTACGGGCCGCTGTTCACGCTTTTCACGCTCGCGCTCGTGCCGCTCGGTGTCGTCGCCTCGCTGTGGCTGATCAAGGCCTCGCTGATGCTGCTCAGCCTGGCGATCATCGCGCTGGTCTGGCGCTGCGCCGAAATGCTGGGCCGCAGGCCGCTCACGGCGGCGCTGTTCGTCGGCTTGAACCCGCTGGTGCTCGTCTGGGGGCTCGGCGGCGACCACAACGACTTCTTCATGGTGTTCCTCGTCGTCCTCGCCGTATATCTCCTGCTGCGCGCCGAGTACGGCCCGCGCGGCGAGCGCCGCGCGCTTGATGCGGACAGCGTCGTCGCGGCGCCCCGCGGCCAACCGGCGGCGCTGGCGCAGCGCAAATCGCGCCCCTGGCGCGACCTGGGGGCCGGCGTCTCGATCGCCTTCGCTGTGGCGGTCAAGGCGTCCTGTGGCATCCTCGTGCCGATCTTCATCCTCGGCTCGCTGCGGCGCACGCGCTTCACGCTCGGCCTCATTGTTGGCGCCATCGCCGCTGGCGTGGCGACGCTGCTCGCCTTCGGTCCGAACCTGCCGAACATCACCCAGCAGGATGGTCTCGTCGACCGCCAGAGCGTGCCCAACATCATCGGCTACATCGCCGGGCTGGGCGGCGAGAACCAGGGTCTGCACCGGCTGCTGACGATCGTGCTGGTGCTGGGGATCCTCTACTGTGCGGTGTGGGCCGCCCGCACGCGAGACTGGCTGACCGCCTCCGGTTACGCGACGCTGCTGGTGTTGCTGACGCTCAGCTGGACGCTGCCGTCCTACATCGTTTGGTTGCTGCCGTTCGCCGCGCTGGCCACCGGTCGATCGCTGCGTGTCGCAACGATCGTCTTCGGCGTCTACGTGTTCCTCTTCTGGATGCCGTATTCGATGTCGTTGGAGAACGCCTTGGACCTCCATCTCGTCTCAACGACGCTCGCGCACTCGCTGGCCAACTCGCAGCACCAGTTGCAGTTCTGAGCGGAGCGAGTCCCCGCTAGGAGGCGGCCGCTACCTGAGCCTCCGGCGGCGCCGCCACGTCGTCGTCCGGGACGCCGTCGGGTGGTCGGGCGCGCCGATAGCGGCGCCATAGCGCGAAGCCGCTCACCACGACGACGGTATAGATCCAGCCGACGACGACGTCGAAGAAGTAATGCTCGCCGGAGTACACGAGCATGAACGCCATCCCCAGCACGTAGACGACGAGGATGACGCGCAGCCACCAGCGCGCGCGTGGCCAGAAGAAGCAGGCGACGAACAGCGATATCGCAGCGTGCATCGATGGCACCGCTGCGGTCTGGTTGCCGATCGAGGTGCCCTCGATCACGCCGTCGGCGATCGAGCCGGCGGTGTGCAGTCCGACGCGGCTCCAGGTCTCAAACACGGTGCGGTAGATCGTCGGCAGCTGGTGAAACTCATCCGCGACCATCCAGGGCGGCCGGGCGGGGTAGAGGATGTAGGTGCCGAAGCCGAGCGTGCTGAGCACGACGAGCGGCGCGCGAAACTCGCGAAAGCGCTGATAGGAGAAGCGCCAGAGGAAACCGGCGACGACGAGCGCCATGAAGAAGTGGCTCATGTAGATCGCCCACATCGGGTACTCCCACCAGCGCACCGCCTTCGTCTGGTGAAACAGGTGCTGCAGGTGGATCGTGAGCAGTGGCTTGCCGAACAGGAACTCGTCGAAGTTGATTTGCAGTGCCTGGTGTATCGGCCTATGCAGCCACTTCACGATCGGCTCTGACTGGTCGTAGAAGATCAGCAGCGCGCCCAGCGGCAGCCAGTCCCAGACGAGTCGCCAGCCCCAGCGGCTGAGGTCGGTGAGCGTCAGCGCGAAGAGCCCGGCGAGCACCCAGAGCACGACCGTGTCGGTCTGGATGAAGAGGCCCTTGAAGCCGATCCAGATCGCCGAGCCGATGACGAACGCGCCGATCCCGAAGATCGCCACACGCCGCTCAAACGGCGTCTGGTCGCGGGGAATCAAGCCGCGGCTGCCCTGCGGGGCGGGCGTTGACGGCGCAGACATCCGCGCATCATATGAGCAGGCTCATTGGATTAGACGCCTTGGCCGCGGTCGCGGACGAAGACGTGGGCGCCGCCTGCACCATGCCGTACTTCGTGAAAGTGACCGTATAGATAGCGCTTTACGCTGGGGCCCCATCCCGGATCGCTCGCGCCCACGACGGCGACCGATGCCTTCATCCAGGCAAGCAGCCTGGCCTGCGTCGCCGCGTCGTGTGCCGTGGATGGGCCGTTTGCGCGGCCGTGGTCGAGCACGCGCTCCTGGGCCAGGTAGTCGACGACGTCCGGGCAGCCAGGCTTGTCGGCCGTAAAGCGGTCGGCGAGGATACCGGTCGCGATATCCGTGTAAAGCACGCAGCCATGTCGCGGGATGGCGTTGCCGACCGCCGTGGCGATCTGTGGCGAAGGGCTGGCAGTCTCGATCAGGTCGATGCGGGCTTCGACCATCGTGCCGATCAGGATCACGGGGATCGCCGTGACGAAGAACACGCCAACCAGCCGCGTCAGCCGCCGCGGCTTGCTCTCGGCGCTCGACGGCTCCGCCCCGGCGACGCGCGGGTGCGATATCCGCGTCCGCAGCCGGACGACGACGGTGCCGTAGAGCAAGGCGATGAACGGTGCCTCGAAGCCGGCGTAGTGGTAGTAGTAGGTGGGGGAGACCAGCAGGCCGGCGACGGTAAACACCGTGGCCAGCAGTGCGAACCACTCAACCGCGTCGATGCGCCGACGGGCGCGGCCGCTGAACGCCAGCAAGCAGAGCACCACGAGCACGACGAGCACGGCTATCAACACCCCGGCCTGGAGCGTGCCGGGCGTCGTGCTGTGTTTCTTGGTCGTTGTCACGAGCGTGTAAAGCCCGGGAAAACCGGTCAGGTCGGCCAGTCGCTGCCAGATCGTGTAGCCGCTGCCGTTGCGGATCGCCTGCGTGACAAAGACCTGCTGGATGAAGGCGTTCTTCGCGCCGAGGAAGAAGGGCAGCGAGGCGCCGATGAACCCGGCTGCCCCGCCCAAAACCAGGGCCAGCCAACGTCCGCGACCAAGTCGTAACGCGACCACCAGCACGGCGAGGAACGGGAAGATCGCCCAGAGTTTGGTCGCGCCAGCCAGGCCGAACAGCAGGCCCCCGACCAGGAGTCGCAGCCACGAGCGACTGAGTCGCTCAGCCTCGAACAGGCAAAGCAGCCCGGCAAGGCAGCCGAACACCAGCAGCGGCTCGAGCAAGACGGTCTGGGCTGAGCGGACCATCCCCGGGAATGCCGCCATCGCTGCCATCGACACGAGTACCTGCAGCGTTGGGCGGCGTCGCACCAGCAGGCCCACCATCAGCACGTTGCATGTCGCCACCAGGTCAATGAACAGCCGGCCGGTTTCGAGCGCGGTGGCGGTGCCAGCAAAGAGCGACACGGCGGCCGAGGGCAGCATCCAGACGGTTTCCAGCGGTGGCTGAATGAAGGCGAAGTCGCGGTAGGGGAGCAAGCCATGGAGCAACTGCAGCGAGGCGCCAAAGTAGGCCCCGTCGTCGTACTCGTCGAGCGCCGTCAGATGACCCTTGGCGAGCGACTGCAGCAGCAGGATGCCGAGTGCCATGGCTGTGACCGCCGCGATCGTTACGCCGTTGCGCAGCGCCAGACGCCGGGCGTCGCCGGCCGCCTCGGCGTCTTGCCGAGGGGGCTCCACCGCCGGGCTGGCTGGCGTGGGCTGACTGGCGTCGGTCAAACCGTCAGACACGTCGATTGCCTCAGACGCGTCGGTCACGATAGATCCGTCGCCATCACGTGAAAAGTCCTCGACAGAGCCTGAGACCGTAGCGGCTGGGACGACGCGCTGCGCCTCTAGGCGGTCTGCTCAAACCCCGCTCCGTATGCTCAAACCGGCTCCGCTGCCCGAAACCACTCTGCCGGTGCTCCCGAGCGCCGCGCTCGGCGCTACGATCTGCTGGACTCATGTCATCAGCGCTAGTGATTCTGCTGTGACGTCGCGTGACGTTGAGGAGCGTCCGCGGAGTCACGGCGATGTGCTGACTGCGATCTCCGACGGCATGGTCGCGTTGCTGAAGGAGTTCTACGGTCACGGCCCGACGCGGACGAAGTCCTACTACGTTGACGACATCGTCATGTGCGTGCTGCGCGGTGGCTTCTCGCGCGTCGAGCAGACCCTGCTCGACGGCGGTCGCGGCTCCGCGGTGATTCATCAACGGATGGAGTTCCAGGACCTCATGCGCTCGCGATTCGAGCAGGTCATCGAGGTTGCGACCGGCCGGCACGTGATCGGCTTTATGAGCGGCAACCAGCAGCACCCGGACATGATGTGCGAGGTCTTCATCCTCGCCCCGACCAGTCTCGTCGACCACGACGAGATTCCCGAGCGGCCGCCGCCGCTGCCGGCAGCCTGACCGCCGCAGCGAGCCAGCGCGAGCACGTCGCAGCGTGTAGCTCCGGGGCTGCTTGGCGGGCGGAGTAGACTGCTTCGCGAAGGGCACCATCGCGAGGTCGTCCCACAAAGCGGGGCCGGCAACACGATCCGACTTTCCGAGGTTTAGCGCCATTAACCCGGAGGTGACGTGCCCCAAGCGCTGGTTGTTGCTGGCTTGCACGTCGCGCTCGGCCGCGCAGCGCGGACCGATACGGTCAGCGGCTCGCCGTTCGGGGCCGTCGGCGCGCTGACAGGGGCGCTTGACAGGTGACCTTGCTTGCAAGCAGCCGCGGCCACAGGAGATCGGGATGTCCCGTCGAGCTCCGTTGAGGGTTCGGAGCCCGCCGTTGTCTGCTTGCAAGCGGTTGCCGCCATCGGCCATACGCGACAACTAGAAGCGCAGCGAGTCGCGCGCGGTTCCAGCGGCGGGTCGGAGCAGGCCGTCGCTGGTCTGCCAGCAGCCGGACGCCGCTGGGCGGGAACGTTCGGCCCGGCGTCGGAGGAGCCCTATCGCCGGCGCGACAGCGATGCGGTACGGATAGTTGTCGCCTGCGCGCTGGTCGCCTGGTGTGTTCTGCGCGTCTCGGGCGTCAGCGGCGCCGAACGGACGATCTTCGAGCTCTTCAACTCGCTGCCCAATGGTCTCGAGCCACTGTTTCGCGCCTTCTACCGCGTGGGCTTTCTCCTAGCGGTCGGGCTGATCGGCGCGGCTGCTGTGTTCGGTGGGCGCTGGCATCTTGCGCGTGACCTGGCGTTGGGGGGTCTCGCTGCGTCGCTGATCGCGATGATGCTCAACCACCTGGCTGGAGAGCCCGCCGGCGCCGCGGCGCTGTTTCACCTCGTTCGCCGCTGGCCCGGGGGACCGAGCTTCGCGTCGATCCGTCTCGCGCTGGTGGTCGGTGTGTTTGCCGCCGCGAGCCCGTACCTCGCGCGCCCGACGCGGCGACTGTTGGTCCTCGTGGCCGCCGCGGTTGCAGTCGCCACGCTTTACCTGGGGGCCGGCTATCCGATCGGTGTGTTGGTCGGCATCGTCGTCGGCTGGGGGACCGCGGCGACGGTGCATCTCACGTTCGGCTCGCCGGGCGGCCGGCCGACGGCGGCCCAGGTGACGGCGTCGTTGCTCGAGCTCGGCGTATGCGCCCACGGCGTTCACCTGGATCCCGTGCAGCAGACCGGCTTCACGCGAATGGTCGGGGTCGATGGCGAGGGACCGCTGTCGATCAAGGTGATCGGGCGCGACGAGTCCGACGCGCGCCTGGTGGCGAAACTCTGGCGTTTCCTCTTGTACAAGGACTCCGGACGCCGGCCATCGTGGACGCGCCTCGCCGACGTCGAGCATGAGGCGTATGTGACGCTGCTAGCGCGCGACGGCGGTGTCCGTACGCCGCAGCCCCTCGTCGCGGGAAGCGCTGGTCCGAGCGCCGCGCTGCTGGTCGAGCGGCCGAGCCTGGGCGTCTCGTTGCGTGACCTTCCGCCGGCGCTTGCGACCGATCGGCTGCTCGAGGCCCTGTGGGTTCAGGTTCGCCAGTTGCACGCTGCGCACGTCGTCCACGGCCAGTTGAACGCCAGCCACGTCGTCGTCGACGAGGTCGGCCCGGCGATTGTCGGATTCGACAGAGCGTCGGTTTCGGGATCGGAGGAGCTTGCGGCCCGCGAAGTCGCCGAGCTGCTCGCGTCGACATCCGCGCTGGTGGACGCCGAACGCGTTGTCGCCGCCGCCACGATTGGTGTCGGCCAGGATGCGGTCCGCGCCGCTCTACCTTGGCTGCAGCCGGCCGCGCTCTCGCGCGAGACGCGGGCGAGCGCCGACGGGCGAAAGGAGTTGCACACGCGACTGACGCAGCTGCGCGAGGCTGCGGCACGCGACAGCGCCGGCGAGGTGCCCGCGCTCGAGGAGCTCTATCGCGTCAGGCGTTCGAGTCTCGCGATGGCCGTCGGCACGCTCGTCGCCGTGGTCGTGCTGCTGACGCAGATCGAGGCCCCGTCAGCGCTTTGGCATTCACTCTCGACGGCGAACGTGTGGTGGCTCGCCGCCGCGCTTGCGGCCTCGCTGGCGACGAACGTCACGCTCGCGATCGCGCTGATGGGAACGACGCGGATTCGCCTGCCCTTCTGGGCGACGGCTGAGGTTCAGGTCGCGATGTCGTTTTCCAACCTCGTGATGCCGGTTGTCGGTGGAACGGCGATGCAGATCCGCTTCCTGCAGCGACAGGGGGCAAGTCTGGCGGCCGCGGTTGCGGCCGGCGGCCTGCTCTCCGCCGTCGCTGCGGTGCTTGCTCAACTGCCGATCTTCGTGATCGCCGCGCTGATCACGCCCGACCACATCGTTCTCGGCAACGTTTCCTCGCTGGGCAACGTCGAACCGCTGCTCGGGATCGTCGTCGTGCTCGGTATCGTCGTCGGCGTCGCGTTCGGCGAGCCGCGGCTGCGTCGCCTGGTGCTGCCATCGTTGCAACGCGGCGCGAGCACGATGACGGCCGCGCTGCGCTCGCCGCGCCAGGTCGGCTTGCTGGTGGCGGGAAACGTCGGCGCTGCGGTCCTCTACTGCCTGTGCCTTTTCGCCTGCCTCGAGGCCCTGGGCGCCAATGCCTCGATCTGGACACTGCTCGCGCTGAGCATCGGCGTGCGCACGCTCGGGGCCCTCGTGCCGATCGCCGGGGCCGGGGCCGCGGTGTCGACGATCGGGCTCTCCGGTGCGCTGGTCGCGGTCGGAATCGACAAGGACGTCGCCGTCACGGCGAGCCTCATCAATCAGCTGGCCGTCACCTATGTTCCGGCGATCCCCGGCTGGCTGGCGACGCGAAACCTGATCGGCCGCGACTACCTGTGACCGCCGCGTTGCTCGCGCCGGCTTAGAAGACCACCAGCATCAGCCCGACGGTGACCCCGGGGCCGACGGTGATCATCAGGCCGCGGTCGCCGCGGGCCGGGGCGCGGCGCGAGAGGGTTTCATCCAGCACATAGAAGATCGATGGTGTGCCGATGTTGCCGTAGGAGGCGAGCACGTCGTAGCTGATCCGCACGTCCTCGTCAGAGAGCGACAGCGCGTCCTGTACGCGCTCGAGGATGCGACGGCCGCCCGGATGAATGAGCCAGTGATCGATCGCGTAACGGGTGAGGCCGAGCGGCGCCAGGAAGTCGTCGACGAGGGCGTCGAGGCCGGCGCTGGCGAGCTCGGGCAGCGCCTCTGCCAGAGCCAGATGGCTCTCCTCGTCGGCGAGCGCCATGTGTACGACGTCGAGTGTGCCCGGCAGCTGATGCACCGTCGAGGCCACGACCGCGGGACCCGGTGCGTCGGCCCCGTATTCGACGATCGCCGCAGCGCAGCCGTCGCCGAAGATTGCCGCCCCGATCACCTTGCTGCGCGGATCATCCTCTGCAGCCTGCGTCAGCAGACCGCTCATGCTCTCGGCAGCGACGATCAGGCCCTTGCTGCCGTCGCGCTGACCGAGTGACTTGGACATCAATCGCACGAGCGGAACGGCGCTCGCACAACCGACGCCGACGATGTGGTACTTGTCGGTTGCGGGATCCATCGCGAAGTGCTCGACCAGGCGGTGGGCGAGCGTTGGCCCGCCGAGCGAATAGAGGCTCGAGGTAATGACCGTATCGAGCTCCTGGGGGTCGACCGCGAGTGCCTCGACCGCGCGAACGGCCAGTGCGAACATCTGCGCTTCGGCTGCGCTGGTCCGACCCTGGAGGGTCTGGTTGGTGTGCTCGTGCAGCAGCATCAGGTGGCGTCGCTTGACGCCGCAGCTCTCAAAGATCCGCCGGGCAAATGGATCGTCCGCCATGCCCAGCGCATCGAGCACCTCCCGCTGACCAAACGACTGCTCGGGGTTGGCCACCGCCAGTCCGCTGAGGCGCGGGATCGCGCCGCGTAACACCGATCTGGGCGCGAGCTGCCGGCGGTGGGGGGCGAGCCGCGGGGCGAGCCGCGCACGGAACTCGGCGCGGTCGTTCAGATGCGGGAACGGCAGGTCGGGAACCGGTAGATCGAGAAACTCGCACAGCGGCTCCCAGCCGTCCTCGACGTCGTAGACCAGTAGCCGGTCAATCGGGACGGTTCGTGCCACAGCGTCGTTGTGGCGCTGGTAGCGGGCGAGCGCATCCTCACGGCGCTCGTGGCTGGCGTCGACAACGCCGCCGCGCAGCGGCTGGTCGGCCACCATCAGACCATTCATCGCCGCGGTTACGGCGCCCGCGAGTGCCGGACCACCCGTTACCGCAAGCTCCGCGGTCGTGCGCAGGCAGCTCGCGTAGCTGGCATACCAAGCATCAGCGTCGCGCACGCTCAGCACGACCACCGACGACGGCCAAGCCTCGATCAGCTCGCGGTAGTACCGCGCCCCGACCCAACCGGCCGCCGCGTTCCACGGGCCGAGATGCTCACGCCAGTCGAGCGTCGCACCATCGCTGCGGGCGCGCTCGAGCACGCGCTCGGTTTCGGGTGCCGTCAGCGGGTGCAGGCAGGGGCCCACGCCAAGCGTCTCGAGGGCTGTCTTCAACGAGACGGTGCCTGTACGGGTGTAGCCGGCGCCAATGACCTTCACGGGTGGAGTGGCCTCAGTCGGTTGCCCCGGTGAGTGAGCGCGTCGCCCGCTGTGGGCGCCGCCAATCCCAAACAAATGCTAAGCCGATTCTAACAGTTCCTAACATTACGCCCTCCTCGTGACGATCACGCCAGGCGGCGGCTCTTCGCCGCTTCAGCGAGATGGCTCTGTCAAGCTCCCAATCCACGGCCGATCGACGGCCGCCGTCCACGACCCCAGGAGGCCTGCCATGCAGGTGATCGGAGCCGGCCTGCCACGGACCGGCACGCTGACGCAGAAAGTGGCGTTCGAACTGCTCGGCCTCGGCCCGTGCTACCACTGGGTCGACGTGCTGGCGGACCTCGACCACCGCGTCCCGCAGTGGCAGCGTGCGATCGACGGTGAGCACGACTGGCCCGAGATCTTCGCCGGCTCCGAGTCGACGAGCGACTGGCCCGGCGGCTTCTTCTATGCCGAGCTCGCCGAGGCCTATCCTGAGGCCAAGGTCGTCCTCAGCGTCCGCGATCCGGAGCGCTGGGAACCCAGTTTTCGCGAAACGATCTGGAACATGTGCTTCGGCGACTCGCTGATCTACCACCTGTCGGCGGCGCGCGCGCAGGTCGACCCACGCTGGGAGCGCTATCTCCGCCTCGTGGACCGCATGTTCTGGGTCGAGCCCGGCACCTTCGCCGACGCCCACGAAACTGCGGCGGACCTGATCAAAGGGATGGAGCGCCATCACGAGGCCGTCAAGCAAAACGTGCCCGCCGAGCGTCTGCTGGTATGGGACGTGACCGAGGGCTGGGAGCCGCTGTGCGCCTTCCTCGGGACCGCCGTGCCGGACCAACCGTTTCCCCACGCGAATGACCGCGAGACCTTCATCGATCGCGTCACCGGCGGCGCAATCGGCGCCCTAGATGCTTGGCACGAGGGGCGGGCGAGCGCGGCCTGAGCGCTGGTAGCGGCCCCGCCGTACAGCGCCGCACGGCGGGACGAGCCAGCAGCGAGCCTCCGAGTGGCCCTCAGACAGTGAGGGCCGGCAGCGCCTCGAGCACGCGCGCCGCGGCGGCGGCGACGTCGAGATCCTCGGTCAGCTCGACGTCCGGGGCGCTCGGCTTCTCGTAGGGAGCGCCCACGCCGGTGAGGTTGGGCAGCGCGCCGTCGCGAGCCTGCGCGTAAAGGCCCTTGACGTCGCGCCTGGCACACTCCTCGAGGCTCGTGTTGACGAACACCTCGATGAAGTCGAGCCCGGCGTCCTGGTGCAGTTCGCGTGCGTGCTGGCGGTCGGCGCTGTAGGGCGAAACAAGACAGACCAGCGCGACAGAGCCGGCGTCTGCGAAAAGCACCGCCAGCTCGGCGACGCGGCGAGCGTTCTCCGCCCGGTCGTGACGGTTGAAGCCGAGGTCGCTGCAGACGCCGTGGCGCAGGTTGTCGCCGTCGAGCCTGTAGGACCAGCGTTGAGCATCGAGCAGTTCCTCCTCGACCGCCGAGGCGATCGTCGACTTGCCCGAGCCCGAAAGGCCGGTGAACCAGATCGTCGCGCCGCGTTGGTTGACGCGCGCCCAGCGGGCACCGCGCTCAACGTTGCCGTCGTGCCAAAGGACGTTGCTCGCCGTCGCGTGCAAGGCTCGTAGATCGGAAAGCGGAGTCTGGGCCATCGTTAAAAGTATCCAGCTTTCTTGCGGTCTTCCATCGCCGCGTCCGAGGTCCTGTCGTCAGCCCGGGTCTCGCCACGCTCGCTGGTGCGGGTGGCGGCGATCTCCTGGACGACTTCGGCGATCGTCGCGGCGCTCGAGCGGACTCCGCCGGTGCAGCTCATGTCGCCGACCGTGCGGTAGCGGATCGTCTCGATCGCCGGCGTCTCGCCCGCCAGCAGCTGTTGATCGGGCCGGTGGGCGTAGATCATGCCGTCGCGCGTAAACGCCGCGCGGGTGTGCGAGAAGTAGATCGACGGAAGCTCCAGGGATTCGCGCTCGATGTATTCCCAGACATCCAGTTCGGTCCAGTTGGAGAGCGGGAACACGCGTACGTTTTCGCCCGCCTGGACGCCCGTGTTGTAAATGTTCCAGAGTTCGGGACGCTGCTGCTTGGGGTCCCACTGGCCGAGGTCGTCACGGAAGCTGAACACACGTTCCTTGGCGCGAGAGCGCTCCTCGTCGCGGCGTGCGCCGGCGATCGCGGCGTCGAAGCGGTGGCTCGCGATTGCGTCCAATAGGGTCTTTGTTTGCAGACGGTTGCGCGACGCTCGCGGACCATGCTCCTCGACGGCGCGGCCGCGGTCGATCGACTCCTGCACGCTGGCGATGATCAGGCGCTCACCGAGTTCCGCTACGCGACGGTCGCGAAATTCGAGCACCTCGGGGAAGTTGTGGCCGGTATCGACGTGCAGCAACGGAAAAGGGAAGCGCGCGGGACGGAACGCCTTCTCGGCGAGGCGCAACAGCACGATCGAATCCTTGCCGCCACTGAACAACAGCACCGGCCGCTCAAACGCAGCCGCCACCTCACGCAGCACGTGCACGGCCTCAGACTCGAGCACGCGCAGAAGGCCCAGGCGCGGCGCCGGTCGCGCCCGCGCATGTAGCTGCACGACGGTGGCCGAACGGTAGCCTGGAGGAGTGGTGTCGCTGCGCGCGTCCTGCGCGAGCTGCGTGCGGAGAGTGCTCATTGCCATAACGACACCGCCGATCCCTGACAGTCGCGGTGGAGCTAAGAATGTTGGGTTTGGTTAAGAATCCGTTAAATTACAGCAACTCTCGGATATGGCCCCGCGCTACCGTTCGTCGAGCGGTCGCGCGGACGACCGCGTGCACCCCGGCTATCAGCAGCTAGGTTCCCGACCCGCTTGCTCGGATCGGGCGTCAGGGTTGGGCTGGCGGCCCTCCCACCACAACAGGCCAAACACGATGCCAGCCCCGAGGACTCGAGCCGAAACGTGCAAGACCACAGCGCGCCGGCGTTTCGGTGCCGTCGCCTGGATCGCCGCGGCGGGGATCACGGCGCTGGCGCTTGGCGGCTGCGGCTCCTCCGGCACGCGCGGACGCACGGTGTCGTCGAACCTCAGCGCTCCTGCCTGTCTGCCGGCGACCTTGCACCAGAGCGCCCAGCTTGCAGGGACGTCGGTCGATGTCTCGCCGGCACCCGGAACCGACACGGCAGACCCACAGACACAGATCAGCTTCCTCGGCGTTCCAGCCACCGAGATCCACGACGTGTCCGTCGTGGGTGCGCACAGCGGCGAGCATTCCGGTCGCCTGCTCGGCTACTCACAGGGCGACGGCGCGAGCTTTGTGCCCGCCAGGCCGTTTGAGCCGGGCGAGCAGGTGGTCGTCCACGCGTCGATCGGCGAGGCCGGCGGCGCCAAGCCGGTCGTCTTCCACTTTGGCGTCGATACGCCGTTTTCGACTGCACACGAAGGGCGCTACGCAAACCCGGCGGCGTCGTCGAGCGACTACCAGACGTTTGACACGCTGCCGGGCGTTGAGGCGCCGATTCTCACCGTCACGGTGGCCGATCGAGATCCCGGCGCCGGCGACATCTTCACGACCAACGGCCCCGGGGCGGGCCGTTACGGGCCGCTGATCTACACGCCCCAGGGTCAGCTCGTCTGGTTCGACCAGCTCTCGCACGGCCTCACCGCGGAGGATCTGAACGTGCAGAGCTACGAAGGCCAGCGCGACCTGACCTTGTGGGAGGGCGACGTGCTCGTGCTGGGCTTCGGCCAGGGTGAGGATATCGTGATGAACTCGCGCTACCAGACGGTCGCCACGGTCAAGGGCGGCAACGGGCTGGCGGCGGACCTGCACGACTTTCAGCTGGCCGGCGACAACACCGCCTACATCACCGCGTATAACCCGATCCGCTGTGATCTTGCCTCCGCTGGAGGACCGCGCAACGGCGTGATCCTCGACCCGGTGGTGGAGGAGATCGACGTCAAGACCGGGCTCGTGCGCTGGGAGTGGCACAGCCTCGACCACGTCGCCGTCGCCGACTCCGAGACCTCGCCGCCGAAGGTGAGCCCGTGGGACTGGTTTCACCTCAACTCGATCGATATCGAGGCAAACGGCGACATCTTCATCTCGGCACGCAGTACTTGGGCCGGCTACCAGCTCCAGCGCGGCACCGGCAAGGTGCTCTGGACCCTCGGCGGTCTCCACAGCTCCTTCAAGATGGGAGCGGGCGCCCAAACGGCGTGGCAGCACGACGGCCGCGTACTGCCCGACGGAGAGGTGACCTTCTTCGACGACGGCTCAAACCCGGAGATCCACACCGAGTCGCGAGCCGTGCGGATCGCGCTTGACTTCACCAATCACACAGCGCGTCTGGTTTCCGCGTTGACGCACCGCAACCCGCCGCTCTTGGCCGCAAGTCAGGGCAACGCGCAGCCGCTGGCAGACGGGAATACCGTGGTGGGCTACGGTGGCGTGCCAGAGATCAGCGAGTACGCCCCGGACGGGTCACTGCTCTTCGACTCCCACCTCTCATACGACCTGACCTTCTACCGGGCCTTTCGTTTCCCCTGGAGCGCGCGTCCGACCGAGCCGCCGGCGGCGATCGCCAACCTGAACAACACGGCCGAAGAGACGATCGTGCACATGAGCTGGAACGGCGCGACCGGCGTCGCCGCCTGGCGGGTGCTCGCGGGGCCCGGTCGCGGATCGCTGCAAGCGCGAGCCACCGTGCCGGCGACCGGCTTTGAGAGTGCGATGACCCTGCCCAAGACCTACGGCGATGTGGCGCGCAAGGAGTACGGCTACATCGCGGTGCAGGCGCTCAACGTCGCTGGTCAGGTGCTGGGGACTTCACGCACCGTGCCCGTCCAGAGCTACGCCTCGTCGCTCGCGGGCGGGGGCGCAGCGTGACGGCGCTTGTCAGTAGCCGGGCGCTGTGGAGGCCGGCTTCTTGTGTTTGGTCGTGCTCGTGCTCGTCTTGCTCTTGCTGGTGTGAGTGCTGCTCGGTGTCTTACCGCCGCCGCAGCCTGCCACCGCCAGAGAGACCGCCGCGGCTGCCAGCAGCCATCGCGTGGTGGCCCATAGCGTTCGATTCATGGACCGGCCTCCTGTCGTTGCTGAAGGGCTCGGCCTCGCACAGTAGCAAGCGCTCCCGGTGCCGATCGTTGGCCGACGGAGAGAGATGATCGCGCGGAGATGACCGCCGAGACGCCGTCAACGCAAGCGACGACGGGGTCACAGCCGATCGAGCGCGAGCCCGGCTCCGGCTCAGGCTGGCTCCTGGCCGTTTGCTGCGTGGCCCAGTTCATGGTCATTCTCGACCTCAGCATCGTCAACGTGGCGCTGCCGTCGATCCAGTCGAGCCTCGGCTTCTCCGCACCTGAGCTGCAGTGGGTTGTCGACGCCTACGCGATCACCTTCGCGGGCTTCTTGCTGTTCGGGGGACGCGCGGCCGATCGGTTCGGCCAGCGCCGGATGATCGTCGCCGCGCTGCTGCTGTTCGGTCTGGCCTCGCTGGCCGGCGGCCTCGCACCGGACCGCGGTCTGCTGATCGGCGCGCGCGCCGGTCAGGGCTTCGCCGGCGCCCTGATGGCGGCTTCATCGCTCGCGATCATCACCTCGTCGTTTGCGCCCGGCCCGAAGCTGCACCGCGCGATCGCCACGTGGGCGGCGATGAACGGGCTCGGTGGTGCCGCGGGGGTTCTGTTCGGCGGCATCATCACCCAGGAGCTCAGCTGGCGCTGGATCCTCTTGATCAATCCGCCGATCGCGATCGGCGCTGCACTCGTGGCATACATCGTCGTCCGCGAACACCGCAGTCAGCGGGCGCGCTTCGACATCGCGGGGGCACTGACTTTGACGGTCGGGCAGATGGTCTTGGTCTACGGGATCGTCGAAGCGGGCCTTCAAGGCTGGCAGACGTTCAACGCGCTCGGTCCGATGATCTTCGGGGTGGCCCTGCTGGTGGTGTTCGTCGTGATCGAGGTGCGCTTCGCGTCGGCGCCGCTCATCCCCTTCAAGGAACTCACCCTGCCGCTGCAGATCGCCAACAACATCGTGCTGATCTTCAGCGCCTCGCTTTTCCCGATGTGGTTCGTGAGCTCGCTGTACCTGCAGCAGGTCCTAGGGCTCTCGCCACTGCACACCGGGCTGATCTTCCTGCCGATGACCTTGATGATCATGCTGGTCGCCTCGCGCACCGGCAAGCTCGTCGGTCGCTTCGGCGTGCGCGCCGTGCTGGGAAGCGGGCTGACGATGCTGACGGCCGGGATGCTGCTGCTCGCGAGGATCGGGGCCAGTGGCAGCGCTGTCGTGTACGTGATGATCCCGGGGCTGCTGACGGCGGCGGGCATCGCAATGTCAATCGTGCCCTCGACGATCGCCGCAACCCAGGGTGCCAAGGAGGGGCAGGCAGGGCTCGCCTCGGGCCTGGTCAACACGTCGCGTCAGGTCGGCGGCGGACTGGGGCTCGCGGTCCTCGTCACGCTCGCGACCCAGCGCAGCACCCACCTGATCGGCACTGGCGTTCAGGTGTCCCAAGCACTCACCGAGGGCTTCCGCCTCGCCTACCTGATCTGCGGTGGACTGGCCGGGGTGGCGGCGCTGATCACGCTCACCGCGATGCCCAAGCCCGCGAGCGCCGTGGGCACATCGGCGCGACGCTTCGGCGTCGCGATCGGGGTCCTCGTGGCCGCCTTCGTCGCTGCTGACATCGCGTTCGCCAACTCCCATGGTGCACCGGTTGGTGCCTACGTCACCAGCGGATCGGACAGCTTCGTCAGCGCGCCGTCGCTGCGTCCGCCGACGCTCTACACCGACCATGCCACGGACACGAGCCAGTTGGCGCCGGGCTACATCTTGACCGCGAGCTTCTACAACCTGAGCTACCCGCCGATGGTCGGCCAGAGCGGCCCGCTGATCCTCAACAACAACCTGCAGCCGGTCTGGTTCCAGCCCGTGTCAACGCATCTCGTCGCGGCGAACCTAAGCCTTCAGTCCTACGAGGGCAAACCGGCACTCGCCTGGTGGCAGGGTGTCGTGACCAACACCGGCGCCACCGTGAGCGGCGAGGATGTGGTCGTCAATCAGCACTACCAGACGGTCGCGAGATTGACCGGCAAGGGTGGCTGGACGCTCACCCTGCATGCCCTGGTGATCAGCGGCGACGACGCCTGGGTGACCGCGAACAGGAACGTCCCGAGAAACCTCTCCAAGGAGGGCGGCGCCTACAACGGGGCGCTGATCGACTCGGCGGTGCAGGAGTACAACCTCAAGACCGGCAAGCTGCTCTACACCTGGGACGCGCTCAAGTACATCCCGCTGAGCCAGTCGCAAGCCTCGTTGCCGACCAACGGATTCCCGTGGGACGCCTACCACATCAACTCGCTGCAGCTGACGAGTGAGGGAACCTTCCTCGTCTCGATGCGCGACACCTGGGCCGCCTACCTGGTCAACATCAAGACGAGCAAAATCGAGTGGACGCTCGGCGGCAGGCAATCGAGCTTCAAGTTCGGGCCGGGCGCGGCATTTCAATGGCAACACGACGTCGCGATGCAGAGCGGCTCGCCGTCGAGCGGACAGGACGTCGTCACGATGTTCGACGACCACTGCTGCCAGCTCACCGGCGGCGGCACCTACGTTCCCGCCACCGGGCCTTCGCGGGGGCTGATCATCGAGCTCAACCAGCAAACGCACACCGCGACGCTGGCCGCCCAGTACGGTCAGGACCGTGACGACAACTCCGACTACATGGGCGATGTCCAGCCGCTACCCAACGGCAACGTTTTCGTCGGCTGGGGATCGCAGCCCTACCTCTCCGAGTACAGCCGCTCGGGCAAGCTCCTCTTGGACGGCTATTTCCCCGGGTCGGACCTCAGCTACCGCGCCGAGCTGGAGCCCTGGGTCGGCCTGCCGCTCTACCCGCCGGTGGGCGCCGCTCGCGCGAGCGACGGCAAGACGACCGTATACGTGAGCTGGAACGGTGCCACCCGGGTCGTCTCTTGGCGGGTCCTCGGCGGACCGAGCGCCAGTCAGCTGACGGTCGTGGCAAACGCCCGCAAGGGCGGCTTCGAGACCGCGATCCCGCTGTCGCAGAGCTACAAGCGCTTCAAAGTCGAGGCGCTCGACTCGAGCGACCGGGTGATCGGAACTTCCAAGCCATTCGCAGCGAGTGGGTGATTACCGGCCCGGCCATGGCTCGCGCCTGACGCGGCGCCAGCTGCTGGTCGGCGGCGGCTCGGTGTTCGCGGCGCTAGCCGCCGCCGGCGTCGGCGCCTACCTGATCGAAGAGTCGACATCGCGCAGCGTTTCGCCGAATGACTTCAGCACGGTGCCAGCCGCGAACGTGCCGCTCTTTCACTCGCGGCCGGACCTGCGGATCGCCGGGATCGCGATCGACGTCGACACGGGCGCAACTGCGCCGGGCTTGATATTTCTCGCCCCCTACGGCTCCCCGAGCGCCCAGCAGGGCGCTCTGATTGTCGACCGCTCCGGGGAGCCGGTATGGATGAATCCGGCCCGCGGTCTCGAGACCGACAACTTCCGTGTGCAGACCTACGACGGCCAGCCGGTGCTCACCTGGTGGGAGGGCACGATCGAGTACAACCACGGCATCGGCAGCTACGTGATCGCCAACGACCGCTACGAGCCGATCAAGCATGTGCAGGCCGGCAACGGGCTGCGGGGCGATCTGCACGAGTTCCTGCTGACCGCGCGTGGGACCGCGCTGTTCACCTCATATGTGGTCACGACGGCTGATCTCAGCTCGGTCGGCGGATCCAAGCGCGGCAGGATCCAGGACTCGATCTTCCAGGAGCTCGACATCGCCACCGGGCGCGTGCTGCTCGAATGGCACAGCCTCGATCACATCGCGCTGGCAGAGTCCTATTGGCCGGTCGACTCGCCCTGGGACTACGTGCATCTCAACTCGATCGACGTGGATGTCGCTGACGAGAACAGCCTGTTCGTGTCGTCTCGCAACACCCGCACGATCTACAAGGTCGATCGCAGTTCGGGCGACATCATCTGGCGACTTGGCGGCAAGCACAGCGACTTTGCACTGGGAACCGGAGCACGGTTCGCCTGGCAGCACGACGCCCGCAGCCATCCCGATGGCGTAATCACGATGTTCGACAACGAGGGCGCGCCGTTCGTGGGCGACACGCCGACGCGTGCGCTCGTCCTCGCGGTCGACGAGAACCGCATGACCGCCACCCTGCGCCAGGAATACCGACACCCGTTGCTGCTGCAGTCCTCGAGCAAGGGCAATGCGCAGATCCTGCCAAACGGAAACGTCTTCGTCGGCTGGGGAGGAGAGCCGTTCGTCTCCGAGTTCTCGCCGTCCGGCGAGCTGCTGTTCGACGCGCGGCTGGGCATCGACTACGTCAGTTACCGCGCATTTCGCGTTCCCTGGAGCGCGACCGGAGCGGGGCAGCCGAGCATCGCGGCCAGACGCAGCGCCGCCCACACCACCGAGCTCTGGGCGAGCTGGAACGGCGACACGCGGGTAGCCCGGTGGCTAGTGCTCGGGGGCGGCGCGACCGGCGCGCTCGAGCCACTTGGAACCTTCCCGCGGAGCGGCTTCGAAACCACGATCGAGCTCGCTGCGCTGCCCCAGCGGGTGATGGTTCAGGGTCTCGACCGCGGCGGCGTCGTGCTCGGCGAGTCGCCGACGGTCAGCGTTTGAGCCGAGCGATCGGTCGTCCGCCGGCGGCGCTGTGACGGTCGTTAGGACGGCGTGATCGTCGCCGAGGTGCCGAGCAGCGCACCGTTCGCGCCCAGCGCCTGCAGGGCCACATAGGGTGCGCTCGTCGCCGCCGTGATCATCGTCTCGAAGCCGCTGCTCGGCGCCGGAGCGCCCACTGGCGCCAGCGTCGATGCGCTCGCTCCCGCCAGCACCTGCCAGCTCAGAACGCCGGTCGCGCCATTCCAGCTCACGGCGAACTGGGTCGTGCCCGAGCCGCTCGCACTACTCGCCACGACGGCCGGCGGTGTGGCCGGTATCGCGTTCCAAGGGAAGCGATACTCACGGTAGGAGTTCATGACTCCCGGGAGTTTCATCTCGAGGCTGAGCGCACCGGCAGGTGTGAATTCGGAGATGATCCCGATCTCTCCCCAGCCGACGAATGTGTCGCCGTTTGGTAGTTGTTGGACGTCGCCCTGGCTGTTGGCGAGCAGCGGTTGGCCGGGGATTACATATTGGTGAAGCAGCGTGGCGCTGTGGTTGGTGAAGTCGAGTGCGACGTCGATGCCGCGTGAGCGGTTCTCGACCTTGGGTTCGTCCTCATTGTCGAACATCTGGATCGTGCCGTCGGGGAGCCTCGTCGCGTCGTGCTGCCAGGCAAAATGCACGCCGGGGCCGAGCTTGAAGCTGCTATGGCGCCCGCCGAGACGCCAGACGATCTCACCGTTGGAGGGATTGACCTCGTAGACGGTCCATGTGGCGCGGGCGCTGATCAGCAGATCCTGGTTGGGCTCGAGGTAGATCGAGTTGACGTGAAAGGCGTTCCACATCGAACCCTTCCCGGATGGCCTCGGCACATACGAGTCGGTCAGCGAAATATGTCCCATCGCGTGCCACTCGAACATCACCAGGCCGGTGCGCACGTCGACCTCCTGCACCACGCAGTCGTCGACGATCGCACGCGCGGGGCCGCCGAGCAAGCTGAGATTCTCATACACCGGCTCAAATGCGACGACGTAGGCGGTGCCGTTGGGCTCGACGTCGAATTCGTGCAGATCCATCGAGAGGCCGTTGCCGGCTTTGACCGTGGCGATCGTCTGGTAGTGGTTGTTGTCGATCACGCCGTAGCCGACACCAACGTTCTCCACGGGATGACCCTGCCAGTAGGTCAGGACGGTCTGACCGAGGTAGCTCTGGACCTCCACGTTGGTTGCCTCGGTCCCCAGCGGCAGGGGATCGAACCAAACCAGTTGTCCCGTCGGGCTGACGATCATCGGCCCCTGCTGGGGAGCCCCATCCTTCGGGGCGAGGAAGATGTCGCCGAGCGCTGGATCGGCCGCAGGGACGGTGACCGTCAGCATCGGCGGATGGAGCGTGGGCGCCGAGACGAAGGTCTGGGTCGTGCCGGGCGGTGCCACCGGTGCTGTCTTCGACGTTGACGATGGCGGGAGCGTGTAGAGCGTGGCGATCGTGAAGCTCGTGGCGATGATCTCCTTCTGCCCCGCGACGGTCTCCAGGGCAGAGACGGTTACGTGCTCACCCGCGGTGAACGGTCGCGACGGCAGGTAGCTGGCGCCGTTGCCGGTCGAGTAGGCCTCGAGCGAGCCGCTGTGGCTACCGCTGCGCGAGCCGCGCACACTGATCCGTGAGAGGTCGCCTGCGGGGACGCCGAGAAAGCTGATCTGCGTCGTCGGTGTGGCGTCCGGCGTTCCTCGCAGCGGTGAGATCGTCACCGGCGGAAGCGGGGCAGCAGCAGCCTGCGCAGCGACCGGCGCGAGCGCCGCAAGCACCATTGCAACGGCGAGGACCCGCACCGCCCGGAGGGCGTCCGAGAACCGCACTCAGCCCAGCCTGATCGTCGCCGACGTGCCGAGCGTACGCCCGCCCGCGTCCAAGCCACGGACCTCGAGCCGCTGCGGCCGCCCGGTGATCTCCATCACTGTTTGGAAGCCGGTTCGCGTGAACGTCCCGAGCGGCTCGAGTGCGCCGGTCGACCCACCCCCGAGCACGAGCCATCGCGCCACCCGCGTGTCACCGTTCCAACTTACCCACAGCTCAGTCTTGAGCGCACCATCGTGCTTGGCCACGATGCTCGGCCGCCCCACGCCAACGGCGGTCCAGGGGTAGCGGTACTCGCGGTAGGCGTTCATCGTGGCGGGGAGTTTCATCTCCAGGCTGATCTTGCCGGAGGGGGTGAACTCGGAGACGATGCCGATCTCTCCCCAGCCGACGAATGTGTCGCCGTTTGGTAGTTGTTGGACGTCGCCCTGGCTGTTGGCGAGCACCGGCTCGCCGGGGATTACCCATTGGTGAAGCAGCGTGGCGGTGTGGTTGGTGAAGTTGAGTGTGATGGCGATGCCGCGCGAGCGGCTTTCGACCTCCGGTTCGTCCTCGTTGTCGAAGATCTCGATCGTGCCGTCGGGCAGCCTCGTCGCGTCGTGCTGCCAGGCAAAGCGCACGCCGGGACCGAGCTTGAACGTGCTCTGGCGTCCACCGAGGCGCCAGATGATCTGACCGTTGGTGTGGTCGAGCTCGAAAACGGTCGACGTCGCCCGGGAGCTGATCAACAGGTTCTGGTCGGGCTCGACGTAGATCGAGTTGAGGTGAAACCAATCCCAGATCGAGTGGGGCAGAGGTTTGATCGGCCAATTGGATTCCGAGAGCGAGACGTGGCCCATCGCGTGCCATTCGAACATGACCAGGCCGGTGCGCACGTCGATCTCCTGTAGCACGCTGTCATCGACGATCGAGCGCGCGAGGCCGCCACGCGAGATCAGATTCTCATACACCGGCTCAAACGCGATGACGTAGGCGGTGCCGTTGGGCTCGACGTCGAATTCGTGCAGGTCCATCGAGAGGCCGTTGCCGGCTTTGACCGTGGCGATCGTCTGGTAGCTGGTGTTGTCGATCACGCCCTCGGCGCTCCCTTTAGCGCCGTCGTGACCAAGCCAGTAGGTCAGCACGGTCCGGCCGAGGTAGTTCTGGAGGCGCACGTCGGTTGCCTCGGTCCCCAGCGGCGTGGGATCGAACCAGACCAGTTGTCCGCTGGGACTCACGATCATCGGGCCCTGTTGCGGGGCTCCGTGTTTCGGTGAGAGGAAGATGTCGCCGAGCGCTGGATCGGCCGCGGGTACGGTGACCGTCAGCTTCGGCGGATGGAGCGTGGGCGCCGAGATGAAGGCCTGGGTCGTGCCGGGCGGTGGGGGCGCTGGTTCTGTCGGTGTTCCGGGGGGTGGAATCGTGTAGAGCGTGGCGATCGTGAAGTTCGTGCCGATCGTCGCCGTTTCCCCCGCCACGCTTTCGACCGCGCTGACGGTTACGTGCTCGCCGGCTGTGAATGGTCGCGACGGCAGGTAGCTGGCGCCGTTGCCGGTCGAGTAGGCCTCGAGCGTGCCGCTGTGGCTACCGCTGCGCGAGCCGCGGACGCTGATCTCTGAGAGGTCGCCTGCGGGGACGCCGAGAAAGCTGATCTGTGTCGTCGGTGTGGCGTCCGGTGTTCCTCGCAGCGGTGAGATCGTCACCGGCGGGAGCGGAACGGCAGCAGCCTGCGCAGCGACCGGCGCGAGCGCCACGACCACCAGCGCAACGACGAGAACTCGCACGGCCGCGAGCGCGTCCCAGAACCGCACGCGATGTCAGTCGGCGGCCGGTGCCGCGATGTCGTGGTAGCGCGAACGGCAGCCAGCCAGCGCTGGCCCCCGTCGAAGCTCGGCGCTCATCACCGCAAGCCTACCAGCGCCAGCAGACCCCCCACGCCGCCTGGCGTGCGCGTCGAATCAGCCGGCCCGGCGCGCGGTCGCTCTACGATTGTTCGATGACCGACAGCGGTCGAGCGTCGGCACGGCGTGTGGATCGACGTACCTTCCTCGGCGGCGGGCTGGCAGCCGGTGGACTGCTCGCAGGAGCTGGCGCGCTGGCCAGGACGGCGAAAGCCGCCGCTGCTCCGGCCTCGCCCTGGTCTCCGGCCGCCCCCAGTGCGCCCCCGAACATCCTCGTCGTGCTGGTGGATCAGTTGCGCTTCCCGTGCTGGTTCTCGCCGGTGCCAGCTGGCGTGGGGTTACCGCCAAACCTGGCTCAGCTGCGGCAGCGGGCGGTGTCGTTTGAGCGCCATTACACGGCTGCAAACGACTGCACGCCGTCGCGCTCGGCACTGTTGACCGGCCTCTACACGCATCAGACGGGCTGCTTGCTCACCTCGCAAAGCACGTTGAGTCCGGCGTTTCCGACGTGGGGCACGATGCTGCGCGAGCTGGGCTACCAGACCTACTGGTATGGCAAATGGCACCTCACGCGCGGCGACCGGCACTGGACGGCGGCGACCGGCCTCCCGCTCCTCGAGAGCTACGGGTTCTCGGGCGGAACCTACCCGTCGCCCAACGGTTCACCGGGTCAGGGTTGGCGTGTCGACCCCCATATCACCGATCAGTTTGCGGACTTCTATGCCAGCCACGCTCGCGAGCAACCATGGTGTACGACGGTGTCGCTGGTCAACCCGCACGACATCGCCTGGTGGTACGAGCGATCCGATCGGGTCTCCGCTGAAGCCTCAGCAGTACGGGTCGTGCACAACCTGCCGCCGAACTTTGAGACGCCCGAACAGTTGATTGCTCGCCACAAGCCGCGGCTGCAACGCTCACTTCAGGACACCTCGGCGGCCTCCTTCGGGCCGGTGCCGTTCACCGGTCGCGACGTACGCTCGGCCTGGTTACCGTTCCTCGATCTCTATGTGAAGCTCCAGCTCGCGGTCGACGACCAGATCGGGCGCGTCATGCAGATCTTGCAAAGCCGGCCTGACGTGGCTGCCAACACGGTGGTCGTGTTCACCGCGGATCACGGCGAGTACGGAGCCTCACACGGCATGCGTGGCAAGGGCGCCGCCGCATACGAAGAAGGCATTCGCGTCCCCCTGCTCGTCGATGACCATCGCGGGACGGTGACGCAGGCGCTCGAGCAACCGCGGACGCAGCTCACCTCCAGTGTAGATGTCGCTCCGCTGCTGCTGACGATCGCTTCGGGCTCGGACGCCTGGCGGCGCGACAGCGCCTACGCACACCTCGCCGACCGCCTCGCACTCGAGCTGATCCTCGCCGACCCGAGCGCGCCAGGGCGACCGTACGTGCTGCACGCTACTGACGAGATCGTGACTGAGTATGCGACCGAGCTCTACGCCGCCGACGCACCGCTACACGTAGTGGCGTTGCGCACGCCGCAAGCAAAATACGCGCTCTACTCGAACTGGACGGAGAAGGGGTTCGAGGTGCTGGCACAGGGTCAGGAGAGTGAGCTCTACGACTACACAACGCCGGGTGGCCGCCTCGAACTGGACAACGCGGTCGGCGACCATCGGCTCGAGGAACCGCTGAACGCCGAACTTGAGCGCGCCCTCACGGAGGAGCTGCGTGCCCCGCTTCCCGAGCCGCTCGTGGCCGCCGCCGCCGCCGGCTTCGAGGATTATGAGACCGTCGCCAAGGAGGCCGCCGTAGTAGCCGCAGCGCGGAGAAAACGCAATCGCGACCGCGAGTTCCCGAGCGCCGCAGGGCTTGGCCGCGCAGCCGCGATCGAGTAAGGACCGGCCGACGCGCGCGTCGGCCGCGTTCACGCCGCCGCTGCGGTCATTCCTCGAACAGCCGCCGTGCGTAGTAGTCCTCGGCTGTTTGCACGCCGGGCACGGCGAAGAAATAGCCGCCGCCGACGGGGCTGACGTAGTCGGGTCAATGAGCTGGTCGTGCGGCCAACGGCGACGCAGGTCTAATCGCCTACCACGAATGACGCGGCACGGCGTTGGGCGACCCAGGAGCCGGTCGCGATCGTCCGGCCGCACATTCACGATAGGACCATGATGGTCCGCCCGGATCCAGTCTTTTCTCGGCCGATCGTGGCGCCGGCGTGGGCCGGCGAACGATGGCGGCGGTGTGAGTTCGTCTGATACGGCCTCGGCGGGTGGTGGTGAACCGGGTCTTCCGGACGTAGCGTCGACTTCGAGCGCGTCGGGACGGCGATCGGCGTTGGTATCGGCCGGGCGAGCTCGATCGGGTGGCCGCGGCCCCACGGTGCTCGTCATCGTTGGGCTGACTGCCCTCACGTGGCCGGCGCTCCCACTCACCCCGGCGTCAGGCTCTGAAAACTCCTGGGTCATCGGACTGAGTCTCGCGCTCGCGCGCGGAGTGTCGTTCGCGACGCGCGTTGTCTTCACCTACGGTCCGCTAGGTCCCGTGCTGCATCCAATAGCGGTGTCCGGCGGGACGGTCGCGCTCGGAGTCGTCGGCGCGGCAATCATCCATGTGGCCTTGGTCACGGTGCTTCTGTGCACGCTTCGTCCACGCGTTGGGCTGTTGGCCGGAGCCGTGTTGACGTTGCTCGCCGTGCTCGTAGTGACGGCCTCGAGCGTGGTCGACGTCCTCGATGCGATTGCGTTTGGAATCGTGGCGCTCAGCCTCGCGCGCCCGACGGAGGAGAGCGCCGGTGCAGCCCAGGCCCTTGCGATCGGCGGCGGTGTGTTTTCGGCTTTCGCTCTCTTGACCGAGCTCAACCAGGGCGTTGCCGTGACGGCGATCGTTGCCGTCGGACTCGTTGGCGGCGCTCGACCGGGCCGGAACCTCGCGATCGGTGTTCTGTCGCTCCTCGTCACGCTGGTCTGCGCCTGGCTCGCGCTTGGACAGCCCCTGGGAGCGATTCCGGACTACGTCAGCAACGGCTATCAAACCGTTGCCGGATACGCAGACGCGATGGGCTACAACATGGCGAGCAGCGGTGACGGCTGGACTGTGGGCGTCATGCTCGCCTCGGCACTCGCTCTCTCGGCGTGCGCTTGGCAAGCGATGGCGTCGGCCCCTGTGGCTCGCCGCACGGCGCTCGTTGTGGACGTGTTGATCGTTCACTACTTCGTCGCGCGCGAGATGTTCACGCGCTACGACGACGGGCACATAGCGGCAATCGCACTGTTGCCGGCGATCGCGTTGCTGGTTCCGTGGCGGCGTCGGCAGGCCGCGGTCGCCGCGGCGACTGCAATCGCCGTCACGGCTGCGTGCCTGCTTGCGCTCAGCGGGGCGGGTAATTCGACCGGGAGCGTCTTTGACTTGGTGGCTCGTGTGCGAGGGCTGGTCGACAACGTGGGCACGGTTGTCTCGCCGCAGGGCGCGATCACGAAGGGACGAACACAGATTCGAGCCGCAGAGAAAGTGCCGAAGTTGATCGTCGCCGCGCTAGACGGCCACTGCGTCAGCGCCGAGCCGTGGGAGATCGCAGCGATCTTTGCCTATCCGAGCTGGCGCTGGTGCTCGATCGGCGTTATGGACTCCTACGAGGCTTACACGCCGACGCTGGACGACCTCGACGCCGCTGGCTATGCAAATGCGCGCAGCGGCCCGGACCGCGTCCTCCGGGCGGACGAAACGATCGACGAGCGAAACCCGACCTGGGACTCGCCAGCGGCAATGCTCTCGTTGCTGTGTCACTTCCGCGAGATCGCCCGTGGCGGCCAGTGGCAGGCCCTCGCGCGGATTCCTGATCGCTGCGGAAGGCCCTACGTCGTTGAGACGCTCCACGTCGGTAAGGCAGGCGCCAGGCTGCCGCCGGCGCCGCCTGGGACGGTGCTGATCGCCAAGCTCTTTGGTCTCCAGGTCAAGGGCCTCGAGCGCATCGAGTCATTGCTAACCCGTGCGCGCATGAGGTTCGTGTACATCAACACTTCGGTCTGGCGCGTGCCCCCCGGCACCGCATCCGACGGGCTGGTACTCGACGTCCCAGGTAAGGACGACTATGCACCGCCGTTCAGCTTCAATCTCGACGCCAAGACGATCAGGGTCATGACCGGCGGGGCCGAAGTGGCGTTCACAGTCAAGCTTGTAGCCGTGCCGATTTCCTGAAAGCGCTGCCTCACAGCGCTTTGCTCGATGCGGATAAGAGGCTCAGATAGCGCGCAGGGCCGGGGAGGGCAGGCGCTAGCACGGGGCGCGGCCCCCGACTTGCTCCGAAACTGCGGCGGATTTCGTAGTCGCGCGGGAGCGACACGCTGGGGTCGCGGAGGATTGGCGCGGGTATCTTCTCGCGTCGTGGGCGGGCCCGGTGATCACATTGAGCGCAACCGAGCGTCGTGGAATAGCTGGGCTGCGGATTACGAGGATGCAGGCCATCGCCGGTGGGCTCAGACCGAGCCGTTTCCCGAGGCAGCACGACTGCTGCGCCGGATAGAGGACTCGAACTCCACAGAGTTACCTCCACCCGGACCTGAACCGAATAGGGGACCCGTCGATGCGTCCGGGGGCGTCCAACACGTCTAAATTGCGGGCTTCTGAGGTCGCATTTGACGCCCTGGAATGTTCGGATGACACGATGTTGTCACGGCGGGTAGAGGAGCTTTGGCTTCGCACTCTCGGCAATGACCACGACGCGGGCTGACGACGATTCGGTCGGCTCAAAGAGCTACGTCCTGGAAGCTCACCTTGATGATCTGCTAGCGAGGCTCGGATGGCAGGACCGCAAGGACGGGCGCCTTAGACCTCCTTGGCGCCGACCGCGGCTTCAATCGCGATGCGTTCGAACGCGCCGGTACATCGCAGGAATCGGTTGCGTGGGGGCGGATCAGAAACGCGCAGAGCTCGGTGGTGGAGATCGAGCGAACTCGGGCGCCCCGGTTGGGAAGCGCGGTAGCCAGGCCGAGGGTCTCGAGTCGCTGGAGTGCCTCATGGTCGGCTTTATGGCGGCCGACACTATCTGTATGGATGGGTCATTGTCCGAGTCCAGTCAAGCCGCAGACGGTCGTGGTCTGGAGGGGATCGAGCAGCTCTGCGCGATGGCACTCGATGCGCTCGGCGCACAGCGCGTCCTTGTCTGGCGTCACACGCCGTCATCGCGGCTCGTGTCCCCGATTGCTGCGGCGGTCGCAGGGGAGCCGTTGTTCCAGCTCGCGAACCTCGCTTGGCGGTGGTCGGACAAGAGCGTCGAGGACATCGCTCCGTTCGAGCAGAGCCTGCGTGAGCGGCGCTCGGTGGTGGCGAGCACGGCAGACCTGCACCGTGCGTTGCCGGCGTTTGCCCGTGAGTTGATCGCCGCATCAGTGTGGTGCGAGCCGGTGATCGTCGGCAGGCCTGTTGCGATTCTCACCGTTGAGCCGGCCCCTGACGCTGCGCACGCGGACGCAGTGATGCGGATCGCGGCGAGCGTCGGGCAGCTGCTCACCTGGCAAGAAGCCGAGCGCGGTCGCGCTCAGGCCGAGCTGCTGCTGGCACTGATCGAGGCAGCGGGCGCGCACACCGGTTCCACCGGCCAGCTCCTCTCGATGGTCTGCCAGCAGCTCGCCAGTCAGGCCGGCGTCGCTCGGGCGAGCGTGTTTCTCGGCGTCGAGGGCCAGCTCGTGCCGCGCATGTCCAGCTACGCCGACGGCCACCTTGACGCCGCCGCGTGGGCGCTGTTTCGCGGCGCGACCGAGCCACTGGCGATCGTCGATGCCGCCTTCGCCTCCAAGCGGCCCGTCACGGCCGCGAACGGTCACGACGCGGGGATCAGCCCATGGTGGTCCGAGCGCTTAGGGATGCAAGCCGCAATCGCGGTTCCGCTCGGCCAGGCTCGCAATCCGATCGGCGTGCTGCTGCTCGATTCGACCACGCCGCGCACCTTTCGACACGACGACGTGCGTGTCGTCGCCGCCGCCGGAACGCTGCTCGGCGAAATCATTCACCGCGTTCAGGAGGCGCAGGAACGTGAGTCGCGCCTAGCCGCCGGTGATGCGCTGCGCGCGCTGCTCAAGCTCGGTCTGGACAGCCCCGACACGGCGCACACGGCGAGCCGTCTGGCAATGATCGCGCGCGACGCGATGCACGCCGAGGCAGCGGTGGTGTGCCTGCCCGACGGCGATGGCGGCCTGTGCGAAGCGGCCCGTGACGGCGCGACCGCGCCCAACTCCGCCGGAGCAGTGACGCGGCTCTCCTCGCCGGCGCAGCTCACCGCTCCGCTCGCCGTCACCGATGTCGATGCTGCCGACGGCGGGACCGCGCGGCTACTACGCGAACTGGGTCTAGCATCGGGGCTCGTGATCCCGCTCGCCGGACAGGGCCCCGAGCGCGGGATTCTCGTCTGCGGCGACACGACACCGCGCACGCCCAGCCATCGGCGGCTGGAGCTCGCGGGTCAGCTCGGCCTCGAGGGCGGGCTCGTGCTCGAAGCAACTCATCTGCGCGAGGTCGACCGTCTGCGCAGCGTCCAGCTAGCAGCGCAGGCGGAGGAGGCCACTCGTTCTGCCGAGTTCAAGGCGGCGTTCCTCGCCAACATGAGCCATGAGATCCGTACGCCGATGAACGGCGTGATCGGGATGAACGAGCTGCTACTCGACACCGATCTGAACGATGAGCAGCGCGAGTACGCCGAGCAGGTCGCCCGCTCGGGCGAGCACATGGTGACGGTCGTCGACGAGATCCTCGACATCTCCAAGATCGAGGCCGGCCAGCTCGAGCTCGACGCCACCGACTTCGAGCTGCACGACACCATCAGGGAGGCGTGCGCGATCGCCGGGTTGCTGGCCGAGGCGAAGGCTCTGCGCTTCGACGTGCAGATCACCGACGACGTGCCCCAACGCGCCTGCGGTGATCGGCGCCGGCTCCGCCAGATCCTGCTCAACCTCGTGTCCAACGCCGTCAAGTTCACGGCGGACGGCGAGGTCGCGGTCCATGTGAGTTCCGGCGGCCGGCACCGCGCAGACCCGATCGTCCGCGTCGAGGTGTCCGACACCGGCATCGGCATCGATCCGGACAGCGTCGACCGTCTGTTCGAGCCATTCGAGCAGGCCGATCCATCGACGACGCGTAGCTTCGGCGGCACGGGCCTCGGCCTCGCGATCGCCCGCGAGCTCGTCGAGCTGATGGGTGGCACGATCGGAGCGCGGGCGAACGGCGGCGCCGGCGCCCGCGGCAGCACGTTCTGGGTCGAGTTCGTCGCTCGCCCGCCGTCAGGCGCGAACGGCCAGCGGTCGCCCCGAGAGGACCTCGACGCGCTGGATTCCCTTTGGGCCACGGCGCCACTCGTGCTCGTCGCCGAGGACAACCCCGTCAACCAGATTGTCGCCGTCGGGGCGCTGAAGCGGTGCGGCTGTCGTGTCGAGGTGGTGAGCGACGGGCGCCAGGCGCTCGACGCCCTGGCCCGGGAGCGCTACGACGTGGTGCTGATGGACTGTCAGATGCCGGAGATGGACGGCTACGCTGCGACGATCGAGCTGCGCCGGCGCGAAAACGGCGATCCGCGCACGCCGGTGATCGCGATGACCGCCCACGCGATGGACGGCGCGCGCGAGAAGTGCCTCGCCGCTGGCATGGACGACTACATCAGCAAGCCGCTACGCCGCGAGACGCTCGTGGAGATCCTTCGCAGATGGATCCCTGCGACAACCCCCGACGACGCCGCCTCGCTCGAGGCTGGCGTGCGCGGATGAGCGGCAGATCGTCACCGTGACCAAGGCTCCAAGCGTCGACACGCCGCCCGACGGCGAGCGCCCGCCGGCACTGGCTTGGGCGGCCGACGCCCTCACCCACCGCGCGGTAGCGTGTCGTCAGCGACGCACGAGAGGCAGCAATTGCTAAACGGGGGCTCAACGCATGACGATCTTGCACCGACGCTCAGCCGCCTTATGGAGGTTGAGCGGTTCGAACCGTCGCGCGAATTTCAAGCACACGCGCGAGCTAGCGACAACGCGGTCTATGACGAGGCTGGCCGCGACTTTCGCGGCTGGTGGGCGACGCAGGCGCGCACGCTGCTCGACTGGTCCCGTCCCTGGGACACGGTGCTCGACGAGTCCCGCGCCCCGTTCTATGAGTGGTTCGTCGGCGGCCAGCTGAACGCCTGTCACAACTGCCTCGATCGCCATGTCGAGGCCGGTCTCGGGGACCGTGTCGCGTTCCACTGGCATGGCGAGCAGGGCGAGCAGCGCACCGTCACCTACGCGCAGCTGTGTCGCGATGTCCAGCTGCTGGCCAACGCGCTCAAGGCCCGCGGCATCGGCAAGGGCGACATCGTCGGCATCTACCTGCCGATGGTGCCCGAGGTCGTCGTCGCGATGCTCGCCTGCGCGCGGATCGGCGCCCCGCACAACGTCGTCTTTGACGGCTTCTCGGCCGCGGCGGTCCGCGACCACCTCGAGTTCTGCGCCGGCAAGGCACTGATCACCGCTGACGGCGCGCGGCGCAAGGGCACCGTGGTGGCGCTGAAGGCACCGGTAGACGAGACGGTCGCGGACCTCGCGGAGCTGCACACGATCATCGTCCTGCGCCACGCTGGCGTGCCGTGCGAGATGCGTGAGGGTCGTGACGTCTGGTGGGACGAGGCGCTCGCGCAGAGCGATCCGAACTGCCCGTGCGAGCCGCTCGACGCCGAGCATCCACTGTTTATTCTCTACACGTCGGGTTCCACGGCCAAGCCAAAGGTCATCGTCCATTCCACAGGCGGTTATCTCACAGGTGTCGCCTGGACGGCGCTCGACGTCTTCGATCTCCGGCCCGCCAGCGACGTGTTCTGGTGTACGGCCGATGTCGGCTGGATCACCGGCCACAGCTACGTCGTGT
>Ga0302324_100001046_pt1 | contig 68703 bp, 70 predicted proteins | sample Palsa_T0_1_FD_201949 | JGI IMG/M metagenome (GOLD analysis project Ga0302324, IMG submission 201949) | Peat permafrost microbial communities from Stordalen Mire near Abisko, Sweden - Palsa_T0_1 | ecosystem: Environmental > Terrestrial > Soil > Palsa > Peat permafrost | place: Sweden: Abisko...
AAGGCTCTGGGCGGGTCCCGCGCGAGCGCCGAGAGCCCGAAGGCGAGCGAGCGCAGCCTGAATCCGGGCGACGGCGCGGACGCCGGCGGGCGCAGCCTCAATGCGGGCGACGGCACCGACACGGGCGACGGCACCTAGCCGCCGTGTTCGACTCGCTCGCCGACAAGCTCCAGGCGACGCTCACCGAGGTCCGCGGCCGCGGCACTCTGACCGAGGCCGACGTGCGGGCGGCGATGCGTGAGATCCGCCTTGCGCTCCTCGAGGCAGACGTCAACTTCAAGGTGGTCAAGAGCTTCACCGACGCGGTCAGGGAGCGCGCGCTCGGGAGCGACGTGATCGGCCAGCTGAACCCGGGTCAGCAGGTGGTCAAGATCGTCAACGACGAGCTGACGGAGCTGATGGGTGGGGCCGCGCGCGACCTGGCCTTCTCACCGCGGCCGCCGACGGTCGTCGTGATGGCCGGCCTCCAGGGTTCTGGCAAGACGACCGCGACCGCCAAGCTCGCGCGCTACCTGCGGGAGCAGCACGGCTCCTCCGTCGCCGTGGCAGCGTGCGACGTGTATCGCCCCGCGGCCGTCGACCAGCTGATCAAGGTGGGAGCGCAGGCGGGTGCGGCGGTCTACGAGCAGGGCACCGACCGCGACCCTGTGAAGATCGCGGCGTGGGCGCGTGACCGCGCCGTCAGCGAGGGCAAGGACGTGCTGATCATCGATACGAGTGGTCGACTGCACGTCGATGAGGAGCTGATGAAGGAGCTCGCGCAGATCAAGAAGGTCGTCAAGCCGCATGACGTCCTGCTAGTGGTCGACGCGATGACCGGTCAGGACGCGGTCAACGTCGCCGAGCAGTTCGCCGAGGTGGTGCAGTTCGACGGTGTTGTCATCACCAAGCTCGACGGCGACGCGCGCGGAGGCGCCGCCCTGTCGGTCAAGGCGGTGACTGGCAAGCCGATCCTGTTCGCCTCGACGGGAGAGAAGCTCGACCAGTTCGAGCGCTTCCACCCCGACCGGATGGCCCAGCGGATCCTGGGGATGGGCGACGTGATGACGCTGATCGAGAAGGCCGAGGCCGCCTACGGCGAGGACCAGGCGGCGGAGCTCGAGCGCAAGATCCGCAAACAGGAGTTCGGTCTCGACGACTTCCTCGAGCAGCTGCGCCAGATCCGTCGTCTCGGGCCGCTGCAATCGCTGCTCTCGATGATTCCCGGGGTTGGGAAGGAGCTTCGCGGCGCCAAGATCGACGAACGCGACTTCGACCGCATCCAGGCGATCATCCTGTCGATGACACCCGAGGAACGGCGCCATCCGGAGTTGATCAAAGGGTCCCGGCGGCTGCGGATCGCGCGCGGATCGGGCACCAACGTGCAGGCCGTGAAGGCGCTGATCAAGCAGTTCGAGCAGATGCGCAAGGTGATGCGACAGGTCACCCAAGGCAAAATGCCCGACCTCGGGGCACTGATGCGGGGGCGGTGAAATCGGCTGGCGCCGATTCCATTGGGAGTTCGGTCGCGGGCTCGGGCGCGGTGCTGAATTCGACGCCGAACGTCCCGGTGAAATCGGCTGGCGCCGATTCCATTGGGAGTTCGGTCGCGGGCTCGGGCGCGGTGCTGAATTCGACGCCGAACGTCCCGGTGACTGCAGAATTGCGTGGTGCGCGTCGTGATCACCGGGGGGTCGACGCAGCGCCGAATCCGCGACCCAGCTAACCTCTTCAGAACTGATGGCTGTACGAGTGAGGCTTACCCGCGTTGGCGGGCGAAAGAATCCGATCTGGCGGGTCGTCGTCGCCGACCAGCGCTCCAAGCGCGACGGTCGCGTAATCGAAACGGTCGGGCACTACAACGCCCAGACCGACCCTTCGACGATCGTGCTCAACGAGGAGCGCATTCGCGACTGGCTGGCCCGTGGTGCCCAGCCGTCCGAAACCGTACGCAAGCTGCTTCGCACGCAGGGCATCTCCTAGCCGCGGCAGCCGCCGCATGCGTGACCTTCTCGAATATATGACCCGTCAGCTTGTCGAGCAGCCCGACGAGGTGCACGTCGAGGAGATCGAGGAGGGCGACGGCACCATCGTGCTGGAGCTCTCGGTCGCCCAGGATGACTACGGCAAGGTGATCGGACGGGGCGGACGGACCGCCGCGGCGCTTCGGGCGGTCGTCAAGGCGGCGTCGGTGAATGAGCAGCGTCGCGTCCTGGTGGATATTGTCGACGGGCGATGACCGCAGCCGCCCGCGGATGGCTCCGCGCCGGCCGAGTTGCCAGCCCCCACGGGCTCGACGGTAGCTTCCACGTAGCGCAGCCGAACGCGTCGCTGCTTTCGCTCGGCGCGACGATTCAGATCGCCGGCCGGCCGCGGCGGATCACCCGGCGTGCCGGGACGGATCTGCGTCCGATCGTCCGCGTCGAGGACTGCGATGATCGCGCCGGCGCCCAAGCCCTGCGCGGCGAGGAGATCCTCGGGCCACGGGAAGGCGCGCCCGCGCTCGACCCAGATGAGTGGTGGGCGGAGGATCTCGAGGCGTGCCGTGTATACGACGGCGGGCGCGAGGTCGGGATCGTCAAGAGGCTGCTGGCGCTGCCGTCGTGCGAGGTGCTCGAGGTCGCGCGGGACGATGGCGGCGCCGATCTGCTCGTGCCGTTGATCCGCGACGCGGTACGGAGGGTCGACATCGAGCGTGGCGAGATCGACATCGACCTGGCGTTCCTGGGCGAGGGGTGATCTCCCCTGGAGATCGACATCGACCTGGCGTTCCTGGGCGAGGGGTGATCTCCCCTGCAGATCGACATCTTCACGCTGTTTCCTGATGCTTTCGCGTGGTTCGAGCGCCAGCGGCACGTCGTCAACGCTTTCGGACTGGGACACCGGGTCGAGTGCGTGAACTACCGCGACCACACCCCGCTCAGCGCCGGGCAGGTTGACGACACCCCGTTCGGGGGCGGCGCCGGGATGGTGCTCAGGGTCGACGTCGTCGAATCCGCACTGCGAGCCAGGTACGACCGCGATCCGACCGAGCTGCGGCGCGAGCGCAGGGTGATCGCGCTGACCCCCGGCGGGCGACTGCTCGACGATGCGCTGGTGGACGAGCTCGCCGGCGAGCAGGCGCTGACGCTGCTCTCGGGACGGTACGAGGGGTTCGACGAGCGCGTGCTCGAGCACTTCGCCTCCGAGGAGGTGTCGATCGGCCGCTACGTGCTGGCAGGGGGAGAGCTCCCTGCGCTCGTGCTCTGCGACGCGGTGCTGCGCAAGCTCCCGGGGGCGCTCGGGCACGAGGAGTCCGTCCGCGAGGAGTCCTTCAGCCGCGTGCTCGATGGCGCGCCCGAATATCCGCACTACACGCGACCGGCCGAGTATCGCGGCTGGTCCGTCCCCGAGGTACTGCTCTCAGGGCACCATGCGAGGATCCGCGAATGGCGGCTAGAGCAGAGCCGTGGGCGCGCCTTGCGCAGCGAGGGCACCACCGGCGCGGACACAGCTCGCGAAGGGTCTGACTCGGGCTTTGACGGCGGCGAGGCTGGTAGCGGAACGGGTCCGCTACCATAGGCCGCCCGCGGTAGAGACCCGCGGGTAATTTTTGCCATGAGCTCCGTCATCGAAAGCCTCGAGCTCGCTCAGCTCCGCCGCGTGCCCACCTTCGATGCCGGGGACCGTCTGCGCGTTCACTTCCAGGTGATCGAGGGCGTGCGGCGCCGCACGCAGGTGTTCGAAGGCATCGTGATCAAGCGGCAAGGCCACGGTGCGCGCGAGACGTTCACCGTCCGCAAGCAGTCGTTCGGAGTAGGGGTCGAGCGCACGTTTCCGCTCCATTCGCCGAAGATCGAGAAGATCGAGATCGCGGCGCGCGGGGATGTGCGGCGAGCCAAGCTGTACTACCTGCGCAGCAGGGTGGGAAAGCGGGCACGTGTCCGGGAGCGACGCTCCGCGCGGCCCGAGGAGGTCTTCGCTCATGAGTTGCTCCATCCCCCGCCCGCACCAGAGCCGGTCGAGGAGGCCGACGAGGCGGCGGGGTCAGATCCCGCCGGCGAAGCGGGGGAGTGAGCCGGAAACGGAAGTCGACGGTCGGCTCCATAGTGGAGCTCGTTGTGATCGTCGCCACGGCTCTGGCGCTCGCACTGGCGATCCAGGCGTTCGTCGTCAAGCCGTACCGGATCCCAAGCGGCTCCATGCTGCCGACGATCAACATCGGTCAGCGTGTACTGGTAGACAGGATCGGCGACGACTTCAGCAGTCCGCACGTCGGCGAGATCATCGTCTTCCATCCGCCAAAGAACTACGACCTCGGCTGCCTGGACTCGAACGAGGGGCAGACAGGTGGCCCGCGTCAGAGGCCGTGCGGGGTCGCGCGAACCGAAGAGTCGAGCCAGACTTTCATCAAGCGCGTCGTCGGGCTGCCTGGCGACCGGATCGCGATCGTAAACGGCCACGTGATCCGCAACGGCGTGCGCGAGCACGACCCCTACATCGCTCCCTGTGGCGGCGCCTCGGCATGCAGCTTCCCGGTACCGATCACGGTCCCGCGCGGCGACTACTACATGATGGGCGACAACCGCGGCGAGTCTGACGACAGCCGCTTCTGGGGCCCCGTGCCGCGGTCTTGGATCATCGGCGGCGCCTTCTTCACCTACTGGCCCCCGGACCGGATAGGGACGCTCTGAGTGCGCGCGAGGTCCATCGTGGAGCTCGTCGTGACGATCGCTGTCGCCGTGGGGATCGCCGTGCTGGTCCAGGCGTTCATCGTCAAGCCCTACAAGATTCCGAGCAGCTCGATGGAGCCAACGCTCGCCATCGGTCAGCGGATCCTGGCCAATCGCATGATCAACCACCCGAGCGTCGGCGACGTCGTTGTCTTCCATCCTCCGAGCGGCGCGGACTCGCCCCAGGGGACGTGCGGGGTTGCCGACGAAGGGGAGAGCCCGGGCGGACAGTTCTTCGGTCGCGCTTGCGACGTCCCCACCCCGACTGAGTCGAGCCAGACGTTCATCAAGCGCGTCGTCGGCGGGCCCGGAGACCGGATCTCGATCGTCGACGGGCATGTAATCCGTAACGGTGTGCGCGAGCCGGACTCGTACATCAACCAATGTGGCGACGGTCCTGAATGCAATTTCCGGCAGACGATCACGATTCCGCCCGGCGATTACTTCATGATGGGCGACAACCGTGGGTTATCCGACGACAGCCGCTACTGGGGACCCGTGCCCGACAAGTGGATCATCGGAGTTGCGTTCTTCACCTACTGGCCGCCTGACCGGATCGGGACGCTCTGATCCTGCCGGCGCGCCCCCGCCGGCGCTCCCGCCGGCGCTCCCGCCGGCGCGCCGTCGGCGCCGGCCGCGTCCCGGCCGTCGGCTGATCCGCTTCGACCGCGAGCTTGGCGTGCGTTTCGTCGCCGGTGCCGACGAAGCCGGACGTGGGTGCCTGGCAGGCCCACTTGTGGCCGCCGCGGTGCTGTTCGATCTGGAGCGGATCGGGCCTGCAGAGAGTCGCGCCCTGGCCGGGCTCAACGACTCCAAACAGCAGACGCCCGCCGCCAGGGCTGAGCTCTACCCGGTGATCCTGCGTGTCGCCGCGCAGGTCGCGATCGTGTCCCGATGCGCGCCCGGGATCGACGCGCGCGGCCTCCACGTCACCAACCTCGCGGCGCTGCGGGACGCGCTGTTACTGGTCGCCCGGCCGGGCTGTGTCTGCCTGAGCGACGGTTTTCCGGTCAAGGGCCTGCCCTACGAGCACCGGGCCGTCGTCGGAGGCGACGCCAAGAGCGCCGCGATCGCCGCCGCGTCCGTCCTGGCCAAGGAGACGCGGGACCGCTACATGCACCGGGCCGACGCGACGCATCCCGGCTGGGAGTTCGCCCAGCACGTCGGCTACGCGACCCCGGAGCACCGCGAGGCGATCAGCCGCCTCGGCGTGTCGCCGCTGCATCGGTTGTCGTTCCAGTCGGCGGCTTATCAGCAGCTGACGTTGTAGGCGGGTGGGGCATCGACCCCCGGCCAGCCGCCCCAGGGCTTGCCACGGCGCCCGCGCTCGCTAGAAAGCCCCCTCAAGGTGCTCGAGGCTCACGAGCTTGCCGGTGGCGTCGATCGTTATGCCGATCGCGTCGAAGCGGAGGATGTCGGCGCGGGGACGCTCGGTTCGCTCGATCAGCCACGTTCCGGCCATCTTGCGCACGCGCTGTCGTTGCGGCGCGCGGAGGCCTTCGAATGGGCCGTCGCCGCCGCGGGTCAGGCGCCTGGTCTTCACCTCGCAGAAGGCGAGGGTTGTGCCGTCGAACGCGACGATGTCAAGCTCCCCCCACCGGGTTCGGTAGTTGCGCTCGACGATCTCGAAGCCGAGCCTGGCTAGATGCTCGGCGGCAATGCGCTCGCCCTGCTTGCCGAGCCGGTGTCGGAGGTCGGTGCTCATGCATCGGCACGCTACGCCGCGTCGCGTGACATGTGGCACGTGGATCGTGACGTTTGTGCTCAAACGGGCCGCCCCCGAGACGGGAGAGTTGGTGCACGCCGTCACCCACGTGTGACGCAAATGCCCGTAGCGTCCTCAGCATGCTTGCGCAGGTGGCGACGTTCGCGATCGATGGTGTCGAGCCCCGTCCGGTCTGGGTCGAGGTCGACATCCGCTCCGGCCTGCCGACGTTCACGATCGTGGGCCTGGGAGACACGGCCGTGCGCGAATCGCGCGATCGCGTCCGCGCGGCAATACAGAACTCGCGCTTCACGTTTCCGCAGTCGCGGGTCACGGCCAACCTCGCCCCGGCGTTCCTGCGCAAGGCCGGGCCGGGCTTCGACGCGGCGCTGGCGCTGGCGGTGCTGGCAGCGAGCGGGCAGGTACCGGCCGAAGCGCTCGCCCGCTACGCGGTGTATGGCGAGCTGTCGCTTGGTGGTGAGCTGCGCGACTCGCCCGGCGCTCTGGCGGTCGCGGAGGGTGCGCACCGCGCGGGGCTCGAGCGCCTGATCGTCCCGTGCGAGCGTGCCCGTGAGGCGGCGCTGGTGGAGGGCATCCGGGTCGTCGGGGTCGCGAGCCTGCGCGAAGCGGCGGCCGTGCTGAGCGGACGGGAGCCGCCGCGACCTACGACGTCCTCGCCGGCAGGGGCAGCGACGATCCGCACCGAGCCCGACCTGAGCGACGTGAGAGGGCACGAGCTGCCGCTGCTAGCGCTCCAGATCGCCGCGGCCGGCGGACACAATCTGCTGCTCGAGGGCGCACCCGGCACCGGCAAGACGATGCTTGCCCGCAGGCTGCCATCGATCCTCCCGCCGCTCACGCGCGCACAGGCGATCGAGGTCACCCGGATCCACAGCGTGGCCGGGTTGCACGCGGGCGGGCTGATCTCGGCGCGTCCGTTCCGCGCTCCTCATCACACCGTCTCGGCATCCGGGCTGGTAGGCGGCGGGACGCCGCCTCGGCCCGGTGAGGCGAGCCTCGCTCACCACGGCGTGCTGTTCCTGGACGAGCTGTCCGAATTCCAGCGAACGAGCCTGGACGCGCTCCGTCAGCCGCTCGAGGACGGCCACGTGATGGTCGTTCGAGGCCAGCGGGTACTCGAGCTCCCGACCCGGTTCATGCTCGTCGCCGCGTCTAACCCGTGCCCGTGCGGCTTTGCCGGGGTAGGGGATCGCTGCTGCTGTGGCGAGGTCGATCTGCGACGCCACCGGCGGCGGCTGAGCGGTCCGCTGCTCGACAGGATGGATCTGCTCGTGACCGTCGAGCGACCCCAGGAGCGGGAGCTGCGGGCGCCGCCGCTGACGAGTTCGGCGCGAGCGCGCGAGCGTGTTCTTGCCGCGCGTCAGCGGCAACAAGCGAGACTCGCGAGCGCCGGCGGCGGCTGCAACGGTGAGATGGATTCGCGTCTCGCGCGCCGTCACGTTCGCCTTGATCGCGCCGCCGAGCTTGCGCTCGGGGCCGCGTACGAGCGCAACGCGCTGAGCGCGCGTGGCCGGCACCGTGTTCTGCGTGTGGCGAGAACGATCGCCGACCTCGACGGTCGCGATCGGGTGAGCGCCGCGGACGTGCTGATGGCGGTGAGCCTGCGTCAGCGCGACCTGGCAGAAGGCTCACTGGCGGCGTGACCGCAGGCACCGGGAATACCGCCGCATCGGAGCGGGCCTGCGAAGAGTGCCTGAGACGGTCCTGGCTGGTGGCGCGCCTCGGTGCCCAGTTCGACTTCGCGCGCCGGCGGGGGCGGGACCTGCCGCTGATCTTCGACCTCCCCGATGCGCGGCTGATCGCCGCGATCGCCGGCGCGGCGCGACCGGCGGTCGAGCGGGAGTACGACGCCTTCGACCCACAGGCGGCGGCCGCTCGCTGCTCCGCCGCCGGCGTCGAGACCCTCTGCCGCTGTCACTCCGAATACCCGCGCCGGCTCGCCGCCACGACGGGATCCCCGGCGGTGCTCCACGTGGTCGGCGGACGCGAGCGCTTCGTCCGCCTGGTCACCGCCGAGACGGTCTCGATCGTCGGCGCGCGGCGTGGGTCGCCGTATGGGCTCGAGATCGCGCGGTCACTCGGCCGCGCCCTGGGCGCCGCGGGGCTGACCGTCGTCAGCGGCATGGCGCTCGGGATCGACTCGGCCGCGCACGCGGGGACGCTCGAGGGGGAGGGAGCGACGGTCGCGGTGTTGCCGGCCGGCGCGGAGCGTCCGTACCCGGCGAGCAAGCGCGGGCTATACCGGCGGATCACTGGCTCTGGTGCCGCCGTATCCGAGCTTCCGCCTGGAAGCGAGATCCGCCGGTGGACGTTCCCGGCGCGTAACAGGATCATCGCGGGGCTCAGCGCAATGACCGTCGTGATCGAGGCGGGCGAACGTTCCGGGTCGCTGATCACGGCCGCCCTGGCCGAGGATCTAGGGAGAGAGCTCGGCGCCGTGCCGGGGCGTGTCACGTCCGCGCTGTCGGCCGGGACGAATGAGCTCCTGGCTCGCGGCGCGAGGGTGATCCGCGACGCCGAGGACGTGCTCGACGCGATCTTCGGCGCGGGGGTGCGCCGCACGGTTCCTGCGAGCCGGGTCAGTCGTTGCTCGGTCCGCGCCGAGCTGCGTGAGCTCTTCGACGCGCTGGCCGGGGGTTGCGACACGCTGGGGGCGCTGATGGGCTCCGGCCGCTCGCTCGACCAGACGCTCACCCAGCTCGCCGAACTCGAGGTCTCCGGTCACATCCGCCGCGAGGCCGGCGGGCGCTACGTGGTGCGCGCGTGAACGCGGCGGCCACAGCGCGTGAACGCGGCGGCCACGGAGGTATGCGCGCTGACGCCCCGGTCCGAACGCTGATGGGCGGGTATCGCACGCCGGCGGGCGCGTAACCTCGGCGCGGTGGCAGCGTCGGCAGACATACCCCGCGTCCTTTCGATCGCCGGTTCGGATTCCGGGGGCGGCGCCGGGATCCAGGCCGATCTGAAGGCCTTCGCGGCTTGCGGCGTGCACGGCATGACGGCGATCACCGCGATCACCGCACAGAACACCGTCGGGGTGATCGCGGTCGAGATCGTCTCGCCGGAGATGGTGATCGCCCAGGTGCGCGCCGTGTTGGCGGACATCGGCATCGACGCGGTGAAGGTAGGGATGCTCGGGACGGCTGAGACGATCGACGCTGTACGGCTGGCGCTCGGGGAGCTCGAGCCCGGCACGCCGGTCGTGGTCGACCCGGTGATGGTCGCCGAGTCCGGCGCCGAGTTGCTCGACAGGTCCGCGCGCACCGCGCTGATCGAGCGTCTGCTGCCGCTCGCGAGCGTCGCGACGCCGAACGTGCCTGAGGCGCGGGCGCTGACCGGGCTCACCGCTGCCGATGCCGGGACTCTGGCCCGAGCCATGCACGCGCTGGGACCGGCGGCTGTGGTCCTCACCGGCGGCCACCGTGAGCAGGTCACCGACGTGTTCTTCGACGGCGAGACGATGGTCGAGCTTCCCGGCGAGCGATATAAGGACGGCGCCGCGCACGGCTCGGGGTGCACGCACTCGTCGGCGCTCGCGGCCTACCTCGCCCGTGGTCTGGCACCGCTTGACGCCGCGCGCCGGGCCAAGCAGATCGCTTCCGCAGCGGTCAGAGACGGGCTGGTCGGCATCGGTGGCGGAGCCGGGCCGGTGAATGCGCTCGGGCTGGTGCAAGCGGCCGGCGCCGACTCCACCTGAGCGATTCGGCAGAGCCAATCCCTCTCGTCCGGCCCAGTTCGCATTATTGGATCCTCGAACCCTCTGCCATAATTCTTGCGTGAAGTTCCTCCGGATGAAGCCGGGACACGGTGAGGTGGTGATCGCCGAAGGCGATGTCGAGCTTCGCGCCGACGAACTGCGCCTGATCGAGGCGTTTCGGGAGCAGCTCGATACCGGGATGTGGGCGGCGGTGCCGGTCACGAAGCCGGAAGGTCGCCGGCAGGCCCAGATGGTGGCTACGTTCGACGAGATTCCACGGGACGCCGATCGCGTGATCTTCTTCCCGCGTGCCGCGGGCGGCGCCAGGTAGCGCCCTGCCGCCGATGCTGCTTGCTCTCATTACCACGGCGTTGGTCGCGCTCGCGCTCGTATCCGATCTTCTGCTGCCGCGCTTCACGCAGCACTGGGAGCGTCACCGCGCCCGCCGCCAACGCGCGCCTTCGCCTGCCTACGATCCCGGGCGCGAACGGCGTGCCGAGCAGACCGCGCGGGCGCTGCTGCGCTCGTGCGTCAATCAGGAGGAGTGGTCGATGTACCGCGACCTCGGCTTCATCCGTGTGTGGGGATCACAACGGGATGGTCCCGAGAGGACGGATGGAACGGGCGGAGCGGCGTATGGATATCTCGTATACCCGCACAAGCCGATCGTGGCGTACCTGGCCCAGACCCACCGGCTGCTGAATGAATATTGCGTGACGTTCCCCGACGAGACGCGGCCGTACGGGAGTGCTCGGCTGCCCGACTCGGACGACGTGCTCGCGAAGTGGATGGCCCTCACCGGTGACGAACGGCGGCTGATCGCTACCGCCAACATGCACCTACCTGGCCGTCAGATCGATCCGGCTCAGGTCAAGCGGGACCTGTGGCGCCTAACCCAGTGGGAACGCGCACGCCTGCGCTCGGCCGGCGACGAGGAGACCAAGAGTCACGTCGACGTACGGCGGGTGACGGACCTCCCGGACTAGAACGGGACGCGGCGCGGAGTCGCCTCGTCGTCCTCGTAGCGCGGAAAAGGGGATCCGGTACAGTCCGCGCCCGATGACTCTGGATCCCAAGCACCGCAGCCGCGCTCTGACCGAAGGCGTCGAACGGGCACCGGCGCGCGCATACCTGAAGGGCATCGGCTACGACGACGACGCGCTCGCGCGACCGCTGGTCGCTGTCGCCAACACCTGGATCGAGACGATGCCCTGCAACTTCCATCTGCGCGCGCTCGCGGCGAAGGTGAAGGAGGGGATCCGTGACGCGGGCGGCACGCCGATGGAGTTGAACACCATCGCCATCTCCGACGGCATCACGATGGGGACGGCCGGGATGAAGGCCTCGCTCGTCAGCCGCGAGGTGATCGCCGACTCGATCGAGCTCGTCTGTGACGCGCACATGTTCGATGCCGTTGTCGCGATCAGCGGCTGCGACAAGACGATCCCGGGCACGGTGATGGCGCTCTGCCGGCTGAACGTGCCGAGCCTGATGCTGTACGGCGGATCGATTTTTCCCGGCGTCTACAAGGGTGAGCGCGTGACCATCCAGGAGGTGTTCGAGGCCGTTGGGGCCCGCTCCGCCGGGAAGATCACCGATCAGGAGCTGACCGCGCTCGAGGACGTGGCATCACCTGGAGCAGGGGCGTGCGGCGGCCAGTTCACGGCGAACACGATGGCGATGGCGTTCGAGGCGCTTGGTATCTCTCCCGCTGGGCTGTCGATGGTGCCGGCCGTGGACGGGAGGAAGTCGCAGGCCGCCTTCGAAGCGGGCCGACTGGTGATGGACGTGCTGGAGCGTGGCGTGCTTCCCAGTGACATCATCACCAGAGCCAGCCTGGAGAATGCGATCGCCGCGATCGCGTGCAGCGGTGGCTCGACGAACGGGGTGCTGCACCTGCTCGCGATTGCGTTCGAGATGGGCATCGAGCTGTCGATCGACGACTTCGACCTCATCAGCCGGCGCACGCCGCTGTTGTGCGACCTGAAGCCTGGCGGCCGGTACGTAGCGCCGGATCTGTACGAGGCGGGCGGCGTTCCGCTTGTGCTGAAGCGACTGAAGGAGGCAGGCTTGCTCCATTCCGACGCGATCACGGTGACGGGAGCGACTGTCGGGGAGCTCGCCGACGTCGCGCAGGAGACCGAAGGCCAGCGGGTGGTCAGGCCGCTCGGTGACCCGATCCAGCCCACTGGCGGCCTCGCAATCCTGCATGGGAACCTGGCGCCGGAGGGCTGTGTCGTGAAGCTCGCCGGGCATGAGCGACGCGAGCAGTCAGGCCCAGCGCGCGTGTTCGAGTCCGAGGAGGACGCGATGGCTGCCGTCACGGCGCGCGCGATCGTCGCCGGGGACGTGGTCGTGATCCGAAACGAGGGACCGGCCGGCGGGCCGGGGATGCGAGAGATGCTCGGGGTGACGGCTGCTTTGGTCGGTCAAGGCATCGGAGAGGAGGTCACCCTGATCACCGACGGGCGCTTCTCCGGCGCCACCCACGGTCTGATGGCGGGGCACGTCGCCCCGGAAGCTGTCAGCGGCGGTCCGATCGCGGCACTGCGCGACGGCGATCAGATCACGCTCGACGTCGTCTCCCGCCGGCTCGACGTGGCGCTCTCCGACGAGGAGATCACGGCACGCCTTGCGGACTACCGCCCGCCCTCGCGGGAGGGCGTCGGTGTGGCGCTGGCGAAGTACGCCCGGCTCGTCTCGAGTGCTGCCCTGGGCGCCGTCACACGCTGAAGCCTCGCGACCTCGTCCAACGGGCGCGGCGCACGCTACCCTCTGCAATATGGCGAACATCCAGAAGCGCCCGAGCTACACCCCGAGGCGCAAGCGGGAAAAGCGCGCATATCAGCTCGCGGTCGGCGGCACGACGGCGGGCGTTGTCGGTGTCGCCGGTGTCGTTCTGGCTGCGGTCGGAGTGGTCAGCTTCGGACTGCCGATCCTTGCGTTGATCATCGCCGCCCTCTGCTACGTGGGCTTCCAGCGGGCCGTTTCCGGCCGCTGAGCGGCGGCCCGGGACGCCGCCCGCCCGACCCGGGCGCGAGTGGTTCTCACTGGCCACGCTTGGCCGTAGGCGATTACAGTGCCAGGATGCCCGATCCTCCGCTTACCGGCCACTGCAACTGCGGTGCGGTGCGGTTCGAGGTCGACGGGCCGCTGCAGAGTGCCTCCTATTGTCATTGCAGTCGCTGCCAGCACCGCACCGGCACTGCGGCGTCGGCGAACGCCCGACCCGGACGGGGGGCGTTCCGGATCGTCGCCGGGGAGGACCGCCTGCGCGCGTGGATACCTGAGGACGGCTTCGAGAAATGGTTCTGCGGCGAATGCGGCTCTGCGATGTTCAGTCGCAATCCGCACGACCCCGACGTGATCAGCATCCGGATGGGCACGTTCGACGGGGATCCCGGGATCCGCCCTGGCTACCACCAGTTCGTTGCCTATGCCGCGCCGTGGGAGCCGATCCCGGACGACGGCCTGCCACGGTTTGAGGAGCGCGCGGGTTAGGCGTCCGTGGGGCGCGGATCAGGGTCGGAGAGCGGGCCGGTCAGCTCCCAGGCCGATCGTGCGTGCTGAACAACTTTGCCCGCCGGCGGCCGGTCTGCTCGAGAAAGTCGCTCAGGTCGGCGTTGAACCGCTCGGGGCGCTCGAGCATCGGCGCGTGGCCGGTGTCCGGGTAGGTGACCTTGCGCGAGCCGGCGATCAGCCATTCGAACTCGGCCGCATCCGAGAGCGGGACGAGGTGATCTTCGTCCCCCCACACGATCAGTGTCGGACAGGTGATCTCCCCGAGACGGTCGCGGATCGGATAGCGAGTGAGGGCCTCGAGCGCCGGATCGAAGCCGGGCTTGGCGATCCCGCGGACCTGCTCGGCGATCAGCGGACCCGGAAGCTGCTCTGGATGAGCGACGACGAGGCCGAGCATCCAGCGGCGCACCCGCGGCCGGAGGGCCAGAGCGGGGAATCTCGTCGCGAGCCACGCAATGTAGAAGAAGAGGAGGTTCTCGATTCGATGCCGTACCCCCTGGGTGCGATCGGCGCGTGAGCGCTCGACGCTGAGACCGGCCGCAGCGACGAGGCAGAGCGCTTCGACGCGAGCCGATGACCGGATCGCGAGTTCCGCGGCGACGAAGCCACCCATCGAGTTGCCAACGACGCGCACGGTGTCGAGATCGAGCGCGTCACAAAGCGCATCGAGCGTGCGCGCGTAGCCGGAGATCGTGATCGGGCGGGCGGGCATCTCCGACTCGCCGAACCCGGGCAGGTCGACCGCGATCACACGGTAGTCGCGAGCGAAGAACGCGATGTTCTCGAGCCAGTTCTGCCAACAGCCGGCGAGACCGTGGACGAACAGCAGCGGTGGGCCCGAGCCGATGTCGATCAGGTTGAGCCAGCGGCCCTCGATCTTCTCGCGGCGCTGATGTGCCCGCCAGTCGATATCGCGCCAGGCTAGGTACCGCACCGCGCCGGGGCGGCCTTCCGCGCCGGGACCGCCCTCGGCGCCGGGAGTGCCTTCCGCGCGGGGACTGCCTTCCGCGCCCATGTCACCGCCTGCCACGGTGGCGAGAATAGCCTGCGAGAGCCGTGGAACTGCGAGCCGATTGCGCTCCGATGGCGTCACGACGGTGCTTTCGTGCCGACGCCTCGGCGGCCGGGACCTGACGCCAGAGCCTCGTGCAGCGCGTCAAGCTCCGCGGCCTCCGCGGCCCTGACGAGCACTGCGAGCCCGTCCTCGCTCGCCAGCGGGACGATCCGCTCTGCGAACGGACGGTGCTTGGCGGGTGCGAGCCGCGCGATCACGGTGAGCGCTTCGCGCTCGAGTTCCGCTTCCTCGACCGCGGCCACCAAACCGGTCAGGATGGATTCGTCGCTGTCGGCGATCAGCTCGGCGATCTTCTGCTGCGTGGGCTGATCGAGCTCGGCCGCGAAGGCGATCAGCGCCGGCCAGAGCTGCTCCTGATGGGCTGCGGCGATGATCGATCCGAACATCGGTCGCAGCCCGGTCGCGAGGGCCGCGACGGTGCGGCGTGCCGGGGCAGGCAGCAGCGGCAGGAACACGAGCAGGTCTGCCCACAGAGACTCCTGTGCCGCCGCATCGACGATCGCGGCGAGCACCGTGCGAGTTTGGATCGCGGGTATGCCGACGAACCGCTTGCGACTCTCAGGGCTCATCGACCGCGTCACCGGCAGCAGCACTCCCCATAGGCCGTGGCGCTGTGCGGCTCGAACCAGGCCCTCGAGCACCTCGTCGTCCTGACTCGCGGCGATATCGGCAAGCTCCCCACGCTGGCGCTCGCTCACATGGCCCATCACATCGAGCGCCTCGGGCCAGAGGTCTGCTTCGGACGCTGTGCGGATGATCGTCTGCAGCCGCTTCTCGGGGAGCAGGGCAACGAGCGAGCCGAGGCTCCCCTTGGACTCGACGACGTAGGCAGTACGCAGGAGTGCCTTGTCGTCGACCACGCCGAGCGCCGCGACCGTTGCAGCCTTGGACAGATGACCGACGACGTTGCCCATCGTGATGTACTGCTCACGGCGCACGAGCTCCTTCGCGATCTCGGCAGTCTGGCTCGGGGGAAGCTCGGCGATGACCCGGCTCGCGCGGCGCGGGTCGAGATACTCCGCCACGTCGGCGAGAAAGCGCGACGGGAGACGGCCTGCGATGTCGACCGCACGGTGGGGATCGAGCACGCCCGTGAGCCGAGCGCACAGCAACGGCCCGAACACCGACTCGCCGATCGTCGCCGTGAGCTTCGTCGGCAGCAGCTTCGATGCCGCGGCGATGCGCTGGAGCATGTGTCGATCGCCGTCGAACAGGACGCCTGTCACCTGCTCGCGCAGGTCGCGAAGCACCTGGGGGTCGAGCTGTTCGAGGTAGTCGAGCTCCTCAGGATCGCATCCCAATAGCCGGGCAAGCTTGAGAATCTCGACACCAACAATCCGGCTCGCCGTCATGCTGCACCTAGCCGAACAGGATCTTGCGAATCGTCCCTCGAAGCATCCGTGGCACGACGCCGAGAGATTGCTCGATCGCGGACTCGAGCTCGTGGGACTGGCTCGCCTTCGCGACATGAAGCACGTCGGCGAACGCCTGGCGCTGCTCCTCGCTGAGCGCCGCAAGCCCATCTGGAGCCCGTCCGCCGAGCTCGGCCTCGAGTGTGCGCGCAACACTCAACTTGTCTCAGTCCGCGTGTATTGATGGGGCATGCGAGGTGTACGGACCCGTGCGCGGGGCGGATCATTCGCCGAGCCCTGCGAGAATCGGCGACCGATGCCGGAGACCACCCCGACCGACGCTGTCCCCGACCCCTCCGACGCGAACCCCGCCCCCGGCGCAGACCAGTCTCCCGATGCGCCCACTCGCGAACTTGCGCTTAGCGATCTGCGCGATGAGAGCCAGCTTCCCGCCGCTCGCTCGGACCTCAGACATTTCCTGCCCGGCCTGGAACCCGAGCGGCACGTCACCGACTGGGGCCGCTCAGAGCTTGTCGAGGGCGTGGTCGACCGCACCGTGTACGACTTCCTCTACCACTATTGGTTTCGGGTCGAGGTAGAGGGGATCGAGAACGTACCTGCGGATGGCGGCGCGCTGCTCGTCTCAAACCATGCCGGCGCGCTCCCGCCGGACGGGATGATGATCGCCAAGGCGATTCGGGAGGAGCACCGGCATCCGCGGCCGCTGCACATCATGGTCGGGTCTACGCTCAAGGGCCTCCCAGGCCTCAGCATGTTGATCGCAAAGGTCGGCGGCGTGCCTGCGCACCCGGCCAACGTCCACCGCCTGCTGTTCGATGAGCACCAGCTCGTGCTGGTCTTCCCGGAGGGACGCAACGGAACCGAGAAGCCCCTCAAGGACCGCTACCGGCTGCGGCGGTTCGATCAGTGGAATTTCGTCGAGGCGGCGATGCGAGCTCGCGCGCCGATCGTCCCGCTGGCGGTCCTCGGGACCGAGGAGGCACAGCCGATATTCGCGCACGTCAGTCTGCTCCGCCGTCTGACCGGTCTTCCTCGCCTTCCGATCACGCCCACGTTCTACCTGCCGGCGAAGCTCCGGGTTCGCTTCCTCGAGCCCGTGCGCACGGATGACTTAGGCGACGAGCCGTGGAACGATCGAGCGCGGATGCAGACCCTTGCGGCCGACATCCGCGCGCTGATCCAGGAGAACCTGCTCGAGATGGTCGCCGGCCGCGGCAGCGTCTGGCTTGGCTGACCGAGGCGACATGCACTCCCGACGAATCCTGATAACCGGTCTGTCATCCAGCTGGGGCGGACGGCTCGCGCAGGCGCTCGAGCGCGAACCGGAGGTCGAGGCGATCATCGGCGTCGACTCGAGGGACCCTCGGCACGAGCTCGACCGGACAGAGTTCGTGCGCGTCGACACCCAGCACGGACTGATCCGCAGGATCATCAACGCGGCGGCGATCGACACCGTGGTCGACACGCGCCTGGTGGTCGACCCGCTGGCGGCTCCGCTGGGGCTGGCGCACGAGAGCAACGCGCTCGGCACGGCGAACATCCTTGCCGCCTGCAGCGGCGACGGATCGCCCGTACGCAAGTTCGTCTTCAAATCCTCCGCGGACTACTACGGTTGCGAACCGGGCGACCCCGCGTTCTTCACCGAGGAGATGGCCCGGCCGCATCCACCGCGGACCGCGATCGAGCGCGACATCGTCGATGCCGAGGAGCGTGTGGCCGACTTCGCCGCCCGCAACCGGGGTACGAGCGTGACCGTGCTTCGGGTCGCGAGCGGGATCGCCGTCGAAGAGCGCACGTCACACCTTGCCCTGCTGGCGCTGCCGATGGTCCCCACGATCCTGGGCTTCGACCCCCGTTGCCAGTTCATCCATGAGGACGACATCGTCGGCGTGCTCGAGCACGCGGTCCGCTACGACCTCCCCGGCGTGTTCAACGCGGCCGCCGACGGTGTGCTCGCGCTCTCGGAGGTGATCTCGCTGCTCGGCAAGCCAATGCTGCCGATCCTGCCTCCGTGGGGGACATCGTTCGCTGCGGCCCAGCTACGACGCACCGGCCTGCGCGTCCCGGTCGAGATGCTGCGTCAGCTCCGCTTCGGGCGCGGGCTGGACAACCGGCGGCTGAAGGCTGCCGGCTACAGCTATCACTACACGACGCGGGAGGCAGTGGTGCGGCTACGCGCGCACCAGCGCCTCAGGCCCCTGCTGCGCAGCGGCGCCGAGCCCTACCAGTACGAGCGAGACGTCGAGGACTTCCTCCGCTGGAGCCCGAGCGTGCAGTCCGCGCCGGACGGCGGCGAGGGGAGGTGGAAGCCGTCGCCCGCCGAGCTCGCGCAGCTTCAGCGCACGCTGCAGGCGCTCCAGGCGGATCAGTCGCCCGCGCCGAGGTCTTGGGACCTGGGCGCGGGCGGCCCACCGCTGGCGTCCTACGACGACCTCAGCGGCGATGAGGTAATCGAGATTGTGGCCTCGCTCGAGGCCGATGCGCTCGAGGCGCTCGCGCGTTACGAGGCGTCCCACCTGGCGCGTCGCACAGTGCTCGCGGCGATCGAGCGCAGCCTCTCGCGCCAGCGGCCATCGGGTGCGGCGTCGTGAAACGTTGCTTGCATGGGGAGGCCAGGAGGCCCCATCTGTAGCATCCTAAAAGCTGGTGGTGGGTTTTGACGACTGGCTTACTCGATAACCGGACGATGAACGTGGGCAACTCATCCCGATGGCTGATTCTGATCGCGCCTCTGGCGCTTGTGCTGGCGATCGTGGTGGTGCTGATTGTGTTCGCGACCTCGCAACCCAGCGTGTCGCCCGACTCCACGGCGCTCGCGAAGGTCGACATGGCGCTCGGGGGTGGAAAGATCGTGAGCGTGCACGTGACCGGCCCGAAAGGCCGCACGATCCCGGTCACGGTCAGTGGCGGGCGCATCGTCCCGAAGGTCAAGCTCCGGCCGAACGAGCGCGTCTCGATCGTCGCCGTCGTGCAGCGTCCGGGGTGGATCGGCTGGCTCGGCGGCAGCCGCGACAAGGAGACCCTGTCGCTCAGCACCCCGACGACGTCGCTCGATGCCCAGTATCTGACGCTCGCGTCCCGTGCGCCGCTGCGGCTGACATTCAGCCATCCGGTGTCGACGTTCGCGTACGGTCTGCCCGGCTCGCTCGAGCACCACACGTTCGCCCAGCCCCAGGCCGAGGTCACGATCGCGCGCCCGTCGGCGGCGGGCACGCTCGCCGTCGCGGCGGCCCCGAGGGCGTGGGAATCGGCGAGCACGACCTTCGTGACCTGGTTCCCCGCAGGCGCGCCGACGAGCGCGGTGACGAACCCGGCACCGGGAGCACACATAACGTCGTCCACGCCGATCACGCTGACCTTCTCGAAGCCCTATTCGCAGGTTCTGGGCGGGACGATGCCGAAGGTATCGCCCGACCCGCCTGGTCACTGGAGCTCCCTGAACAGCCACACGATCGTCTTCAAGCCCGTCGGGTACGGCTACGGGCTGGATACGCCGGTCACCGTCCAGCTGCCGAACGGGATCCAGGTGGTGGGCGGGCACGCCGGGAGCACAGCTGCGTGGACGGTGCCCTCCGCCTCTAGCCTGCGCCTAAACCAGATCCTTGCGCAGCTGGGGTACCTACCACTCAAGTGGCGGCCGGCCGGGCGTCAAGTGGCGCCGACACCCGCAGCCCAGCTCGCAGCCGCGATCACGCCACCCGCGGGGTCCTTCACATACGTCTGGCACAACACGCCGAGCTCGCTGCAGGCGCAGTGGAATCCGGACCAGCAGACCGTGATCTCGCAAGGTGCCCTGATGGCATTCGAGGAGAATCAGGGGACGTACGGCACAGACCCTAGCCCAGCCCAGGTCTGGCACGCGCTGATCGACGCGGAGATCAAGGACCAGCGCTCCAGCTTCGGCTACACCTACGTGATGGTGAGCGAGGGGTCGCCCGAGGGCCTGCGCCTGTGGCACAACGGGCGCATCGTCTACACAACGCCCGTCAATACGGGCATCCCAGCCGCTCCGACGGCGACAGGGACCTATCCGGTCTTCGAGCACGTGGCGGTCACGACCATGAGCGGCCTGAACCCCGATGGGACCCCCTACTCCGACCCCGGGATCCCGTGGGTCAGCTACTTCAACGGCGGCGACGCGCTCCACGGCTTCATCCGCGCCAGCTACGGCTTCCCGCAGAGCCTGGGATGCGTGGAAATGCCGTATGCCAATGCGGCGCAGGTCTACCCTTACACGCCGATCGGCACCCTCGTCAACGTGGAGTAGTGGGGACTCGAGAGCCGGAGTCCGGCGCCGTCCAGCCGTCCGGCACCCTGATCTCTTCGACGCTCACTTCCTCCCATCCGTCTTGCAGCAAAGAGGCATGGTGCGGCTGGTGCCGAATAGCCAATGCACCGATGTTGACGCCCCGAACCAGCTTGCGAATAACTGCGTACCACAGCGTCGACGCGTCGTCCGGTCCCTGGATTCGATGCCACGGGCGTTCGGGGAGTCGATCTCCGGCGGCGAGCCCGGCGTCGATCAGCTGGCCCAACGTCGCGACCTGACCCGTGGCCGTATCGATGAAGAACCTACTCATACCCACGGAGGCTAGCCCCCGCTCAGCAACGCTGCAGTGGGACACCGCCGTGGGCATGTTCGAGCAGGATCTCGTACGGCGCGGCGCGGCCGAGAAGACACGCCGTGCGTATCGGGTGGATCTCGCCCAGTTCGCTGGCTGGGCCTCGGGGAACGGGCTCGAGCCGGCGTTGGTCGACCACCGTGCGCTGCGGCGCTACGCCGCCAGCCTGTCCGAGCGGGGACAGGCGCCTGCGACCGTCGCGCGCAAGCTTGCCGCACTGCGCGGCTTCTTTCGGGCGCTGGTCGAGCTCGGCGAGCGAGCCGACAATCCGGCCGAGCTGCTCAGCTCGCCGAAGCGGCCCCAGCACCTCCCGCGGGTCCTCAAGCCGGCGGATGTGGCGGGGCTGCTTGACCGTATTCCTGCCACCACGCCGCTGGAGCTTCGTGACCGGGCGCTGTTCGAGCTGGCTTACGCCTCCGGTCTGCGGGCCGAAGAGCTGGTCTCGCTCGACCTCGATGCGGTCGACTTCGACGCCGAGCGCGTCCGCGTCGAGGGCAAGGGGGACAAGACGCGCCTCGTGCCCACGGGCGAGCACGCACTACGCGCGATCGAGCGCTATCTCGGCCGCGCGAGGCCAGCGCTCGCCACCGGCGAGGAGGGCGCTCTGTTCCTTTCCAAGTCGGGACGCCGCCTGAGCACGTCCGACGTGCGTCGCCGCCTACGGGTGTGGACGCGGTATGCATCGGCACAGGCACCGGGGGTCGGAGATCTCCACCCGCACGCGCTGCGGCACTCGTTTGCGACCCACCTGCTCGAGGGCGGAGCCGACCTCCGCGCGATCCAAGAATTACTTGGTCACGCAAGCATCTCGACCACGCAGGTCTACACTCGGGTAGAGTCGTCGCGTCTGCGGTCCACATACCTGCGAAGCCATCCGCGGGCCTAGGGCATTCCCCAGGGGGAAACGCTGGAAACGAACGTTAAAGCCATAGAGCTTCAGGATCTGTGGCGACGGTACAAGTCCTCGGGTGACGAACGTGCACGCGAACGGCTTGTCGTGGCCTATTCGCCCCTGGTCAAGTACGTCGCGGGACGGATGAGCTCGGGCCTGCCCGCCCACGTCGACGAGGCGGACCTGATCTCCTACGGACTGGGCGGGCTGATCTTCGCGATCGAGCGTTTCGACCTCTCCAGGGAGATCAAGTTCGAGACCTACGCGATCACTCGGATTCGTGGCGCGATCATCGACGAGCTCCGCTCGCTCGACTGGGTGCCGCGCTCGGTGCGCGCTCGAGCCCGCGAGATCGAGCGCGTCAACATGAAGCTCGAGGCGCGCCTGCGCCGGGCGCCCACCGACGAAGAGATGGCCGCCGAGCTAAAGCTCGATCTCGAGGAGTTCCACGAGGCGCTGCTGCAGATCTCGAACTCGACGATCGTCGCGCTCGATGAGCTCTGGAACGTGTCCGACTCCACCGGCGACCAGGTCTCTCTACTGGACACGATCCCCGATCACGGCGCGCCGGACCCCGAGGCGATGGTCGATCAGAGCGAACTGCGCGACCGCATCGCCGACGCGATCGCCGCCTTGCCCGAGCGCGAGAAGCTCGTGATCGCGCTGTACTACTACGAGAACCTGACGCTCCGCGAGATCGGCGAGGTGCTCGGCGTCACCGAGTCCCGCGTATCCCAGCTGCACACCAAAGCCGTGCTGCGTCTGCGCTCGAAGCTCGGCGGCGAGTTGGACTGATCGCCCAGGGGGCGTGGAACCGGCTGGCGCCGGTTCCATTGCGAGTTCGGTCGAGTGGTCGCGCCGCGTGGTGAGGTTGGCGCCGAACTCGCGGTGTGCTGACGGGTCCTGTTCGTCTCACCCCTAGCGGCACCCCTCTCTTAGGCGGTATCGTCGGTTTTTGGACCTGAGAGAGAGGAGATGGGCATGCACCAAGCCGCGGATCGGATTCGCAACGTGGCTCTCGTCGGCCACCGGGGTAGTGGAAAGACCTCGCTCCACGAGGCGCTGTTGTTCCAGGCGGGCGCAGTCAACAGGCTCGGATCCGTCCTCGACGGAACCACCGTGTCCGACGCGGACGCCGACGAGAAGAGCCGCCAGATGTCAATCGCCGCGGCCCTCACCTCCTTCCAGTGGGATGACCGAAAGGTCAACCTGATCGACACTCCAGGCGACTCGAGCTTCATCGCCGACGCACTCGGCGCCCTACGCGTGTGCGAGTCGGCGATCTTCGTTGTCAACGGAGTGATGGGCGTCGAGGTACATACCACGCGTCTGTGGCAGCGCGCGGCGGAGCTCGACCTCGCCCGCCTGATCTTCGTCAACATGCTCGATCGCGAACGCGCCGACTTCTTTCGCGCGCTCGATTCGCTGAAGGGGTCGTTCGGCCCCCACGTCGTCGCGACCGAGATTCCGATCGGTGCCGAGCACGAGATCTCGGGGGTGATCGATCTCGTCGACATGAAGGCGTACCGGTACGAGGGCGCGGGCCGCGAGAACAGCAACGAGATCCCGATCCCGGACGAGCTCCGGCCGCAAGCCGAGGAATATCGGGAGAAGCTGATGGATGAGGTCGCGGAGAACTCCGATGCGCTGATGGAGCGCTACCTGGAGGGCGAGGAGATCTCCCACGAAGAGATCGTCGCCGCGCTCAAGGACGGTACCAATCACGGCGCCATCTTTCCGGTCACATGCGGGGTCGCCACGCGCAACCTCGGGACCAACCGGCTGCTCGACGCGATCGTCGAGGACCTCCCGTCACCGGTCAAGCACGGTGGCCTGAAGGTCGGCGAGCTGACGCTCGAGCCGATCGAGGACAAGGAGCTGTTCGCGTACGTGTTCAAGACCCGGGCGGACCCGTTCGCCGGCCGGATCAACCTGTTCCGTGTCTACCAGGGAGTCCTCAGGCAGGATTCGCAGGTGCTCAATACACGCGCTCACGCAAAGGAGCGGATCGGGCAGCTACTGACCTTCGAGGGTGGTCAGACGGGGCATGTCACCGAGTTCGGCCCCGGCGACATCGGCGCGGTCGCAAAGCTGAAGGAGACGCGGGCGGGGGACTGGCTTGCGTCGCGCGACGAGCCGATCCAGATGCCCTCGATCAAGCTGCCGGCACCGGTGATGGCGTTCGCGGTCGCGCCGAAGAGCAAGGGCGACGAGGACAAGGTCTTCACGGCACTGCGGCGCCTGCAGGAAGAGGACCCGACGATCGACCTCCATCGCGACCAGCAGACCGGCGAGCAGATTGTGGCCGGGCTCTCCCAGGTTCACGTCGAGGTGATCGTCGAGCGCCTGCACTCGCGGTTCGGCGCCGAAGTCAGCCTGAAGCCGCCGCGCGTGCCTTACCAGGAGACGATCCGGCGGCCGGCCAAGGCTCATGGTCGCCACAAGAAGCAGACCGGCGGCCGCGGCCAGTTCGGCGATTGTCACATCGAGATCGCGCCGCGTGAGGCCGGCGAGGGCTTCGAGTTCGTCAACGCGATCAAAGGCGGCGTGATCCCGACCGGGTTCATCCCCGCGGTCGAGAAGGGCGTGATCGAGGCGATGAGCCAGGGGGTCGTCGCCGGCTATCCGGTCAAAGACGTCAGCGTGCGGCTCTACGACGGCTCCTACCACACGGTCGACTCCTCGGAGATGGCGTTCAAGATCGCGGGTTCGCTGGCGATGAAACAGGCGCTCGAGGAGGCCGCGCCGGTGTTGCTCGAGCCGATCATGCTCGTGACCGTGAGCGCGCCGGACGATGCCGTCGGCGACGTGATCGGCGACCTGAACTCCCGGCGGGGCAGGCCGCTCGGCATGGACTCGGCGGCCGGAATGAGCGAGGTAAAGGCCGAGGTGCCGATGGCCGAGATGCTCTCCTACGCACCCGATCTGCGCTCGATCACCGGTGGCCGTGGCGAGTTCGCGATGGAGTTTCTGCGCTACGAAGAGGTTCCCGGCCATCTCGCCGGAAAGGTCGTCGACGAGGCTCGCGCCGAACGCGAAGCCGTGAAGGCATAGCCTCTGTTACCGCGACCAATCGTCCACGCTCACAACCATGCGAAGGTCGCTGGTACCCTCGATCTTCGGTGAGTACGCGCGACATCCGCACCTCGAACACGCACGTCACATGTGACGTCTGCGGGCGCACCCTCCTGCGAGGCGAGCGTGCGGACACGTATCTGGCTGGGGGCACGCGCCGATCGGTGTGCGAGCTGTGCAGCTCGCGCGCTCTCCACGAGGGTTGGGTTCGGGAGGGCTCGGTGGCCGCATTCCACCCGGGCGAATCAAGTAGCGAGCGCCGCTCGCTACTCGGTCGCTTGCGCACCCGCCGCGACAATGAGACCGCAGCGCCGGTGGCGGCCGAGCCTGACAGCCGCTCAGGATCCAGTCAGCCGTCACGTACGCGCGAGCCGCGCCACGTCCACGCGGTTCCGACCAGCGCCGAGCACAAGGTCTCCTCCGCGGTCGAGGCGTTCAACTCCTCCGAGCATCCACGTACGGTGGCCGGGGTCGCCCGTTCACTCGGAACGCCCGGCGTCTCGGTCAGGCCCTCGGAAGAGCGTGCAAGCGTCGTCAACGCCGTCGTGCTGTGGGAGCTGTGCTGGTACCGGTACGAGATCGACCTCTCCGACGAGCCGCCGAGCGTGCGCGTCTCCGGACAGGGGTACGAGCTCGACGAGCTGCCGCCGGAAGAGCGTGAAGTCAACGCCTCGGCCGACGATCGTGGTGCTCTCGCGCTGGACTAGTGTCCTGATTCAGGGCACTGGACAACAGTTCGATCGCCGCGCATGGTGGTTGTGATCTAGCATCCATCGCTGTGATCTATTGCGTTGTCCCCGAGGCACTCGCCGACGAGCTGTTTGAGAAGCTCTCCACGTACTACGCCGACGACCCGAATGTGAAGGTGATCGTCGACCGGCGAAAGTCCGAGCGGCGCGGGCGCGGAGTGCCGCCAGGGGGGCTGCGCCAGGTGCGCGACCGCCGCCGTTCTCGCGTTCCGGGGGAGATTCCCGACATCTCGGGCGAGTGAGGTGAAGCTCGTCGTCAATGTTGACGGCGGCAGCCGCGGCAACCCGGGCCCCGCAGCGATCGGCGTCGTGGTGGCCGAGCCGGACGGAGGGGTGGTCGCCGAGGTCGCCGAGACGATCGGCGCCGCCACCAACAACGTGGCTGAGTACCGGGCCTTGCTCCGCGGTCTCGAACGGGCCCGAGAGCTCGGCGCGACCGAGATCGAGATCGTGAACGACTCCGAGCTCGTCGCCCGCCAGCTCACCGGCGATTACAAGGTCAAGCATCCCGCGATGAGGCCGCTGTATCTCGAGGCGATGGCCGAGTTGCGGGCGTTCGAGCGTTGGAAGATCCGTACCGTGCCGCGCGCGCTCAATGCTCACGCCGACGCGCTGGTCAATGCCGCGCTGGACGGCGTCGCGCATAGATCCTGACCCGCGTGCGGTGCCGCGCTGGATGGCGTCGCGCATAGATCCTGACCCGCGTGCGGTGCCGCGCTGGACGGACGCGCATAGATCCTGACCCGCGTGCGGTGCCGCGCTGGACGGACGCGCATAGATCCTGACCCCGGTACCCTCTGTGATCGTGACCGATGCCCTCAGCGAGCTGACCGAGTGCCTGGATGGGATGGTCCAGCGGCTCCGCGCGGACGAACTCGAGCCCGATGCCGTCCTGGCGCTCGTAGAGGAATGCTCGCGACTGGCGACCGAGGCGAGCGCCGAACTCGGCCAGCGTACGCGCGCGGCCGTCGAGCCACTGCCCGACCTCCCCGGCCAGCTCCCGCTGCCGGCCGGTTAGCGCCGGTGCCGCTGGGGCGCATGCCTGGACGGCGCGGATGCTGACGGACCCCGCCAGTTCGTTTCCTGCCAGCGGCGGTTATCCCGAGCACCTCCGTTCCGAGGTCGAGCGCTACCTGAGCGCGCTGCGGTTCTCGAGCGAGCCCGGTTCGGCGGGGCTGGAGGAGGCGATGCGGTACTCGCTGCTCGCCGGCGGCAAGCGGATCCGGCCGGTGCTCGCGCTAGCCACGGCGCGAGCGATCGGACGCGATCCGTCCTGGGTACTCCCGCTGGCGGGAGCGATCGAGCTGATCCACACCTATTCGCTGATCCACGACGATCTGCCCGCGATGGACGACGACGACATGCGCCGCGGCCGTCCGACCTGCCATCGCGCGTTCGGCGAGAACGTGGCGATTCTCGCCGGTGACGGGCTGTTTGCGGAGGCGTTCCGACTCGCCCTGACAGACCAGGAGGGCGATCGTGGGCGCGTGCTCGAGGCGATGCGCGAGCTCGCAGCAGCCACGGGGGTAGACGGGATGGTCGGCGGGCAGTATCTGGACGTGGCGGGGACGGCGCCAGGGGACGCTGCGGGTCTGCGCAGGCTCCACGAGCTCAAGACCGGGCGGTTGATCAGAGCGAGCATCGAGTGCGTACTACTCCTGGATGGACGCGAGGAACCTGGCACAATTGGCTTCTTCCACAATTTCGCGACTGAGCTGGGCGTGCTGTTCCAGATCGTTGACGACATTCTCGACGTCGTCGGCTTCGATCAGGACCTCGGCAAGCCGCGAGGCTCCGACGAGCGACTCGGCAAACGTACCTACGTGACCGAGTTCGGTCTCGAGGGCGCTCGCCGGCAGGCCCGTGAGACCCATCAAAGCGCGCGTGCCGCGCTCGCACGAGCGGCTCCGTCCGGAGCGACGGAGCTCGAGCAGATCACCGACTTCATCGCCACTCGAACCCACTGATGACAAAGCTACTTGACGGCATCCTCGCTCCCGGCGACCTCCACCAGTTCAGCGATGACGAGCTCCAGCGGATCGCGCAGGAGGTGCGCGAGCACATCATCGACACGGTCGGCGAGATCGGCGGTCACTTCGGCGCCAACCTCGGCGCCTGCGAGCTCGCGGTCGCTCTCCACTCGGTGCTCGACTCGCCGCGCGACAAGATCCTCTGGGACGTCGGCCACCAGGCGTATCCACACAAGATCCTGACCGGCCGCCGCGACGAGCTCCAGACGATCCGCAAGTACGGAGGGCTCGCGCCGTTCTGCGCCATCCACGAGTCAGAGCACGACATCATGGGCGCCGGTCATGCCTCGACTTCGATCGGATACGCGGTCGGGATCAAGGAGGCGATGCGCTCGGGCCATGGCGAGGATGCACACGTCGTCGCGGTCATCGGCGACGGCGCGATGACCGGCGGAGTCGCCTTCGAGGCGGTCCATCAGGCCGGCGGCCAGGGCACCCCGATCGTCGTGGTGCTGAACGACAACGGGATGTCGATCGCCCCCAACGTCGGCGCACTGTCTCGCTACTTCAACCGCGTGCGCCTGAGCCCGCGCCTGTGGCACGCTCGCGAGGGCGTCGAGGGAGGCTTGACCAAGCTCCCGGTCGGCATCGGCGCTGCGTTCGAGCGCCTCGGACCGCAGTTCAAAGAGTCGATCAAGGCGTTCTGGGCACCGGGCCTGTGGTGGGAGGAGCTCGACTTCGCGTACATGGGCGTGATCGACGGACACGACGTGCGGGCGCTGCGCGAGGCGCTGCGGGAGGCGATCGCCGCCGAACGGCCGGTCGTCGTCCATATCGCGACCGTGAAGGGCAAGGGATTCGCACCCGCCGAGCGTGGGCTCGAGGGGATGGAGGCCTGGCACGCGGCGAAGCCGAAGTCGATCGCCAATGGCGCACCGGCATCCGCAGTCGCCAAGCCGGTGGGCAGGCTGCCCCCGCCTCAGTACACCCGGGTGTTCGGTGAGGCCCTCGTCCGGGAGTGCCATCGCGACAGCCGCGTGATCGGGATCACCGCCGCGATGAACTCTGGAACCGGCCTGAACATCCTCCAGCGGGAGCTGCCTGAGCGCTACTTCGACGTCGGCATCGCCGAGCAGCAGGCGATCCTGTTCGCGGCGGGGCTCGCGCTGCAGGGGTGCAAGCCGGTAGCTGCGATCTACTCCACGTTCCTCCAGCGCGCCTACGACCAGATCATCCACGATGTCTGCCTACAACGCCTGAACGTCGTGTTCGCGATGGATCGCGCCGGGCTCGTGGGCGACGACGGGCCAACCCATCACGGAGCGTTCGACATCGCCTTCCTACGCTGCCTGCCGAACATGGTCCTGATGGCCCCTCGCGACGAGGCGATGCTCGTTGACATGCTGCATACCGCGCTGATCTACGACGACGGTCCCGTGGCGCTGCGCTATCCGCGCGGCGAGGGGACCGGAGCCGAGATTCCCGGCCACCCGGAGCCGATCGAGATCGGCACCGGCGAGATCCTGCGCGAGGGAGACTCTGTCGCGATCCTCGGCTACGGCACCGGCGTCCAGAAGGCGCTGGAGGCGGCCGACATCCTCGCCGATCACGGCCACCGCGTGACCGTCGCCGATGCGCGCTTTGCGAAGCCGATCGATGCCGGCCTTGCCGCCCAGCTCGCGGCCGAACACGAACTCCTGGTCACGGTCGAGGAGGGCGTGCTGGCCGGAGGCTTCGGCTCCGCGGTCTGGGAGACCCTGTCGGACGCCGGGGTCCCCGCACCACGGATCCTCCGCGTCGGGCTGCCCGACCGCTACGTGACCCACGGCGCACCTGCGCTGCTGCACAGCGAAGTCGGATTCACGGGCGCGCGGATCGCGGAGCGCATCGAGGCCGCGACGGCCCAGCGCAGCCGCACGGGCGCGTAGGGTCCTGCGCGCGCTTAGCGTTCAGTATTAGCCCGCACCGTCGCTACGGTAGGGACCGGGACGCGAGCAAGGCTTTTGGGCCGATGGATGGAGCATGCGATCGGATTTTCGCCTGCGTGGGCGGCGGCTCCCCGAGTTCAAGCTCGGGCTCGCCCGGCGCTTCCAGCTCGTCTTCGCCGTGCTCGCCCTCGTGCTCATCGCCGTGGGCTGGTCGGGGCTGTCGGCCCTTTCCACCTCCGGCCGATCACTCGACAGGATCTACCGGACGAACGTCACCGACCAGCAGGTCGTCACCGACCTCGGCGGAACGTTTGACAACGCGCAGACGGTGATCTTGCGCGGCTGGGTGACGCCCGATCGACGCTCGCGCGCTCAGCTCGCAAGTCAATTGACCGCGGCCGACCTGCCCCGGATCGAGCTCGAGGTCTCCGAGCTGCACGGGATCGCCGCCGGGAGTCCCGCCCAGGAGAGGATCGCGGCCAAGACCGCCAGTGAATGGGCCGCATTCCAGACGCTATGGAGTGCCGGCAACTGGGGTAACGGCGCCTCCGCAGACCAAGCCGCCCGCGTGTCGGCCGTCACCACCTCACTGGACGCGCTGACCACCTCCGTCAACCAGATCAACACGCTGGAGAACAGCGACGGTGAACGGCGCGCCACGCAAGCCCGCGTCACCGCGTCTTCGACCCGGCAGAGGATGATCGTCGTGCTCGCTTTGGGGGTCGTCCTCACCCTCGCCGCCGTGCTTTGGCTCACCGGCGCGGTGCTCCCGCGGATCCTTTCGTTCGCTGACTTCGCGGGCAGGCACGCGAATGGCGAATCCGGCCTGCGACTCGAGGTTCGAGGCGACGACGAGATCGGCCGTCTGGGCCGGACCCTAGACCGCGTTGCGTCGCGGCGCTACGAGCTGCTGGGGTTCGAGCGCATGCAGGCAGAGTTCAGCCAGTCGCTGCAGCTCATCGAAGACGAGCGGGAGGCGCAGGAGCTGGTCCGGCGCCACCTCGAGCGCAGTATCCCGAGTTCCGCGGTGACCGTCTTCAACAAGAACAACAGCGCTGACCGCCTCGAGGCGGTAACGACACTGGCGCCGGGCTCGTGCCTGTCGGCGCCGCTGGTCGGCGCCAGCCCCCGTGACTGCCTGGCGATCAGAGGCGCAACCACTCGCACCGAGACGCCCGAGGACGAGCCGCTCCTCGGCTGCAAGGTGTGCTCGGGCTGTTCGGGCCGGAAGACCTGCACCCCGCTGCTCGTCGGCGGCGAGGTGATCGGTTCGCTCCTCGTCGAGCATAAGGACCCGCTCGACGACGATGCCCTGCGCCGGATCCAAGAGTCCGTGAGCCAGGCGGCCCCCGTCATCGCCAATCTGCGCAACCTGGCCATGGCCCAGCTCCGAGCGTCCACCGACGCGCTCACCGGCCTACCCAACCGCAGGGCGCTCGACGGGATGATCAAGCGGCTCGTGGCCCAGGCCCATCAGACGAACACGCCGGTGGCCGCGCTGATGCTCGACCTCGACCACTTCAAGCGCGCCAACGACACCTTCGGCCATTCTAAGGGCGACGAGATCCTCGCCGCCCTCGGGGCCTCGCTCCCGGGCTGGATACGGCGCACCGACTTCGCCGCCCGCTACGGTGGCGAGGAGTTCCTCATCCTCCTTCCCGACACCGATGTGCCCGGCGCGCTGATAATCGCCGAGAAGATCCGGGGAGGGATCGCCGAGATCCGGCTCACCGGCCTGGACCTCGAGCTCAGCGCCAGCGTCGGCGTGGCGGTCATGCCCAGTCACGCGATCGACTCCGAGGAGCTCGTACGCGCCGCCGACCGGGCGCTGTACGGTGCTAAGACGAGCGGGCGCAACCGGGTGGAGATTGCTTCCGGGCCCGCCGCTTTCGTCGCGGACAGCACGCCCGTTAACGCCGCAGTGGCCAGCGACTCTCAGCGCACCGCGACGTAGCGCGTCGCGAGGTTCAGGCCCGACTGGACGATCGCGAGTGCGGCGAGAAAAACCGCCGCGGTCGCTTCGCCGGCCACGGCGAGGCCGAACGCGGCGATCGCGGTCGCGATCACGAACGTCATGTCGAACAGGTGGTGCCATCCGAACGATGAGCCGTGGTCGGCGCTGACCGTCACTGCCATCCCGATCAGCAGCGAGCCGAAGAGGATCGCGACCACGACGCCGCTGTGACCGAATCCGAACAGGGCGGGGGAGAACAGCGTGATGATCCCCAGCACGAACTCGATCACGCCGTGCGCCGGTAATGTAAATCGTCGTCTATTGAGAGTCATATTTGACATGGTGCCCTGTCAGATGAGCCGCGAGTGTGAGGTCAATCACAGGATCCGACCGACTCGGCGCGGCTGCCCGGTACCGTTCGCGCCGTGAGCAAGGTTCGTCTCGACACGCTGCTCTCGCAGCGCGGCGTGTTCCCGTCACGCACCCGCGCCGCCGCGTCCGTGCTCGCGGGCGAGGTCTGGCTCGGGGCGGAGCGGCAACCAGCGCAGAAGCCCGGACAGCTTGTCCACGTGGATGTCGAGGTCTCGGTGGCGCAGGCGCCGGCGTTCGTCTCGCGCGGCGGGCGCAAGCTCGCCAATGCGCTCGATGCGTTCGGCCTCGACGTCGAGGGACGCCACGCGCTCGACGTCGGCGCGTCGACCGGGGGGTTCACCGACTGCCTGCTGCAGGGCGGTGCGGCTCACGTCGTGGCCGTGGACGTCGCCTATGGCGAGTTCGACTGGCGACTGCGCGGCGATCCCCGCGTGACCGTGATCGAGCGCCGTAACGCACGCAGCCTGCGCCGTGAGGAGCTGCCGTACGCGCCTGACCTGATCGTCGTCGACGTGTCGTTCATTTCGCTTGCGAAAGTGCTGCCCGCCGCGCTTGCCTGCGCGGCTGAGCGGTTCGACTGCCTCGCGCTCGTCAAGCCCCAGTTCGAGGTCGGTCGCGACCGCGTCGGCAAGGGCGTTGTGCGCGAGCCGGCGTGGCGCCGTGAGGCGTTGGTCGGCGCCGGCCGTGCCGCGCAGGGCCTCGGCGCAGCCGTGCTCGGGTACGCGAGCTCTGGGCTGCCGGGGCCCAAGGGCAACCTCGAGACGTTCGTCTGGCTCGCGGAGGGAACGCGCGGCGGGGTAGAGGACATCGAATCGGCGGCGCGCGCGGTCGAACCATGAACCCGCCGCGGACGGCCACCGTATTCACGCACCGGCGGCCGGATGAGACCGGCCCGGCGCTGCTGGCACTGCGCGCGATCGCGGGGGAGGCCGGAGCCGTGCTGCGGCTGGATCCGGAGGAGACCCGCAAGCACTGCCTCGAGCCAGCCGAGGGGCTGGTGCTCGACGCTCCCGTCGATCGGGACGTCGACGTATGCTTCGCTCTCGGCGGCGACGGCACGATCCTCACCGGCCTCCGCACCTACGCCGGGACCGGAGTCCCGGTGTTCGGAGTCAATTACGGCGAGATCGGGTTCCTCGCGACGATCGATCCGGAGGAGGTCGAGACCGGCCTCAGGCTCGCGTTCGCAGGCGCCTTCGATGTTCTGTCGCTCCCGGGGATCGAGGTCAGCGGAGCCGGCAGCAGCTGGCTGGCGATCAACGACGTCTCCATGCACCGGCAGCCCGGAAACCGCGTCGCGCACCTCGCCTACGCGGTCGGCCGCGAGGAGATCGGGCGCGTGCGCTGTGACGGCCTCGTCGTCGCAACCCCGGCGGGGTCGACCGGATACAACCTCGCCAACGGCGGTCCCGTGATGGCCTGGGGCGTGGCGGGTTTCGCGGTCTCCTTCATCGCTCCTCACTCGCTCACGGCGCGGTCGATCGTGGTCGCGCCCGGGGACGTCCTCGTGGTCCACAACCGCTCGCGGGATGAGCCGGTGGACATCGCCGTTGACGGACGACCCGTCGGGGAGCTGCCGCCGGGAGCTGCGCTGGAAACGCGCTTCCGCGACCATCAATCGTCGCTCGCCCAGCTGCCCGGCACGACTTTCTACCACCGCCTACGGGAGAAGTTCGGGAGGTTGGCAACGCAGCCTTAGGGGGTGAGGGGCCGTGGCAGGGCGGATCCGTCTTCGCCGACTGGTACACCGTCGCGGATGCTGTACGAGCTTCGCGTCGAGAATCTGCTCCTGATCGAGAGGGCCGAGCTGCGGCTTGCTCCGGGACTCAACGTCCTCACCGGCGAGACCGGCGCGGGCAAGACGATGCTGGCCCACGCGCTCGACCTCCTGCTCGGTGGCCGTGCTCGGACAGGGATAGTCCGCCCCGGGGCCTCGGAGGCCTATGTCGAGGGCGTGTTCGCCCGCCCTCCGGAGCTCGATCAGGCGCTGTCGGAGCGGCTTGCCGCCGACAGCGACGAGATCGTGCTCGCCCGCCGCGTGTGGCCTGACGGACGCACGCGCGCATATGTCTGCGGCCGCGCGGCCACGGTCGCCGAACTGCGCGAGCTCGGGAGCGTGCTGCTCGCCTTCTACGGTCAGCACGAGCACCGAAGGCTGATGCTCGCCTCCGTTCAGCTCGACGTGCTCGACAGGCACTGCGGACCCGATCACCTGGCGGTGCGCGGGCGGGTGAGCACCGTTCACGAGCGCCTGCGCGAGCTCGAGGGGCGCATCGCGGAGCTGCAGGCGCTGGCCGGGGCCCGCGAGCGGGAGCTCGACCTGCTCGCGTTCGAGCTCGAGGAGATCGAGGCGGCGAATCCGAGCGAGGAGGAGCAGGCTGCGCTCCTGGCTGAGCGGGATCGTCTTCGCCATGTCGGAGCGATCACGGCCGCCACGGCGGCGGCAGCCGAGGCGATCGCCCCCGAGGCCGGTGGGCCCGGCGCCGGCTTCCTGCTCGCCCAGGCCGTCCGGTCGCTCGATCCGGTCGCCGACCTCGACCCCGGGCTCGCATCCTTCTCGGGACGGCTCCACGCGGTGCTGTACGAGGCGGAGGACCTTGGCGCCGAGCTGCGCCGGTATGGCTACGAGATCGACGTGTCTCCCGGCCGCCTCGAAGAGGTGGAGGACCGCCTCGCGCTGCTGGCACGGCTCGAGCGTAAGCACGGGGGCTCGATCGCGGCCGTGCTCGAGCACGGCGAGCGGTGTGTCGCCCGGCGCGAGGAGCTCGTCGGTGCCGAGATCGCGCTTGAGCACGTGGAGGGAGAGATCGTGACCACGCGCGCCGAGCTGGATGAGCTTGCCGCCGCGCTGACCAAAGCCCGCCGCCGCGCGGCGCCCGAGCTGGCCGCTGCCGTGCGCGAGCGCCTCGCGGAGCTGGCGATGGAGGGCGCGGAGTTCGAGGTCGAGCTGACGCCACGTCCGGACGGGTGCGGCCCGGCGGGGGCCGAGACGGTCGAGCTGATGATCGCGCCGAACCCCGGCGTTCCGGCCGGGCCACTGCGCGAGATCGCCTCGGGTGGCGAGCTATCGCGGGTGATGCTGGCGCTGCTTAGCGCCGCGCACGCCAAGCCCGCCTCCGGTGCCCCCAGCGGCCGGGTCGAGCCGCTGCTCGTGTTCGATGAGATCGACGCCGGGATCGGCGGCCACACCGCGCGGGCGGTCGGCGAGCATCTACGCGTCCTCGCCTCCGGGCGCCAGGTCCTCTGCATCACGCACCTGCCCCAGGTCGCGTCGCTTGCTGAGCGGCATTTCCGGATCTCGAAGAGCGCTGCCGGCGGCGCCTCCAGCACCACGGTCCTCGAGCTCGGCGGCGAGGAAGTGGTCGCTGAGCTGGTGCGGATGCTCGGCGCCGCCGAGAACGATCGGGCCGCCAGTCAGCATGCGCGGAGGCTGCTGCGTGCGGCGTAATGTCCTGAGCGAATCCGACATCGCCGTCCGGACGCCTCGGTACCTTCAGCCACGGCACTAGACTCAAGCGAAACACCAGACAAGGACCCGACTGGATGGCTTACGACCCACGCCACGGCGCAACCGGCTTCTCCGGCGAAACATGCTTCATCTTCATCACCGGCGGGGTCGTCTCATCGCTCGGTAAGGGGATCGCGGCGGCCTCGATCGGCCGTCTGCTGGTAGCCCGCGGACTCGACGTCCAGCTGCAGAAGTTCGACCCGTACATCAACGTCGACCCCGGCACGATGTCGCCCTACCAGCACGGCGAGGTGTTCGTGACCGAGGACGGCGCCGAGACCGACCTCGATCTCGGGCACTACGAGCGCTTCACCGACGCGAACACGAGCCGGGCATCGAACGTGACGGCCGGCGGCATCTATAACTCGGTCATTCGACGCGAGCGGCGCGGGGACTACCTCGGCGCGACGGTGCAGGTCGTCCCTCACATCACCGACGAGATCCAGCACCGCATCCGCTTGATGGCGGACGCCAGCGACGTCGACTTCGTCGTGACCGAGATCGGCGGCACGGTCGGCGACATCGAGTCACTGCCGTTCCTGGAGGCGATCCGCCAGTTCCCCGTCGACGTCGGGCGCCGGCGCTGCATGTTCATCCACCTGACGCTCGTGCCCTATATCGGACATGCCGGGGAGCTGAAGACGAAGCCGACCCAGCACTCGGTCAACGAGCTGAGGAGGATCGGGATCGCGCCGGACATGGTTGTGTGCCGGTCGGAGTCGGCGCTGTCGCAGGAGATCCGGCGCAAGATCGCGCTGTTCGCGAGCCTGCCGATGGAGGCGGTCGTGTCGGCGCGCGACGTTGAGGATATCTACCAGGTCCCGCTCGTATTCCGTGCCCAGGGCGTCGACGACTACATCCTCGACCACTTCGGGGTCGATGCGCGGGAACCTGATCTAGTCGGCTGGCAGGCAATGACGGAGCGGGCCAGGCAGGCCACGCGGACCGTGCGGATTGCGTTGGTCGGCAAGTACGTGAAGCTCGAGGACGCGTATCTGTCGGTCGTCGAAGCGCTCAGGCACTCCGGCGTGTACCACGGCGCCAGAGTCGAGATCGAATGGGTCGACTCCGAGCGCGCAGGCGACCCAGAGGTGAGGCCGGTACTCGAGCAGGCCGACGGGATCCTGATCCCCGGTGGATTCGGCGGTCGCGGGATCGAGGGCAAGATCCGCGCCGCGCAGGTCGCTCGCGAGCATGGCATTCCGTACCTCGGGATCTGTCTCGGGATGCAGGTCGCCGTCTGCGAGTACGCCCGCGAGGTGGCGGGGATGCCGGGCGCGAACTCCACCGAGTTCGACCCTGAGACGCCGTTTCCCGTGATCGACATTCTGCCCGAGCAGAAGGAGATCGCCGACATGGGAGGGACGATGCGACTGGGAGCCGACCCGATCAAGCTGCACGCGGGGACGCGAGCTCGGGAACTGTACGACGAGGCCGTGATCTACGAGCGCCACCGCCATCGTTATGAGGTCAACAACCACTTGCGACGCCGGATCGAAGCCGCCGGGCTGGTGATCTCGGGCACGTCGCCGGATGACCGGCTCGTCGAGGTCGTCGAGCTACCGGTCGAGCGTCACCCGTTCTTCGTCGCCTCCCAGTATCACCCGGAGTTCAAGTCGCGTCCCGAGCGGCCGGCGCCCCTGTTCCGCGAGTTCGTCGGAGCGGCCCTGGCGCGAGCAGAGCTGAGGCCGACCGGCTCCGACGCGATCACGGAGGAGGGCACGCGCGCCGGCGACGAGGTCGAGGCGGCGCGCGAGGCGGCGCGTACCAGCGCGTCGTGACCGGATTGCCGTGAGGCGTGCCAGCGACGCGGAGCGGGCGCGGCTCAACGAAACATTCGCGGCGCTGTGCCGGATCGAAAGTCCTTCAGGGCGCGAGCGCGCCTGCGCCGACTGGGTGACCGAGCAGCTACGCGAGATCGGTCTCGCGGTCGAGGAGGACGGCGCGGGCGCCACCGTGGGGTCCGACGCCGGCAACCTCTTCGCGCGGTTTCACGGCAGGCAGCCGCAGAGCATCCTGCTGTGTGCACATCTCGACACCGTCCCACCACTCGCGCCGATTGATCCGGTGATCGTCGACGGGGGTTGGGAAAACGCCGCCGACGGCATCCTCGGCGCCGACAACAAGTCGGCGATCGCGGTCCTGCTCGAGCTCGCCCGTCGCTTCGCGGGACACGACGATCCGCCCCCGCTCGGGGTGGAGCTTGTGTTCACTGTCTCCGAGGAGAATGGGCTTCGTGGGGCCAAGGCCTTCGACACGAGCCGCTTGAGCAGCGAGTTCGGATACGTGTTCGACCACGCCTCTCCGATCGGTGGGATCGTCATCGCCGCTCCGACGTACGACAAGATCGTGGCCGTGTTCCACGGCCACGCCGCCCATGCCGGGATCCGGCCCGAGGAGGGGCGCAGCGCGATCTTGGCGGCCGCCCGGGGGATCGGGGCGATGCGGCTCGGGCGCCTGGACGCGGAGACGACCGCGAACGTCGGCACGATCGCGGGTGGCAGCACCACCAATGTGGTTCCGGAGCGTTGCCGCATCGAGGCCGAGGTTCGCGGGCTCGATGAGGCCCGGGTCGACCAGGTCACCACCGAGATGGTCGACCACCTTCATGATGCCGCCAACGACGCCGAGTGCGATCTCGACGTGACCGTCGATCGCCTGTTCCGCGGTTACCGGGCGAAGCCGGGCGCTCCGCAGATCGTCGCCGCCACACGCGCGCTCGAGGCCTGCGGCTACGAGCCTCATCACCTCGTCACGGGCGGCGGCTCCGACGCGAACGCGTTCCAGGCTGCGGGGCTGCCGTGCGCCAACCTGGCCGACGGCACCGAACGCAACCACGAGCCCGGCGAGCGGATCAGCGTCGACGCGCTGGAGGGAATGCTCGAGGTCGCGATCGCGCTGATTGACTCTGCGGCCGAGGTCGTGTCGTCATGAGCGGTTTCGAGTCGCTCGGCGGGCAGGCGCAGTTCCCCGGCCGTTGCGCCGAGGTCGTGTCGTCATGAGAGGTTTCGAGTCGCTCGGCGGGCAGGCGCAGTTCCCCGGCCGTTGCGCCGAGGTCGTGTCGTCATGAGAGGTTTCGAGTCGCTCGGCGGGGAAACAAAGTTCTCCGGGCGGATCGCTACGGTCAGCGTCGAGCGCTACCGCCACGCCGACGGCGAAGTCGTGACGCGCGAGAAGGTGTCCCATCCAGGTGCCGTGGGGATCATCCCGCTGGACGACAAGCACGTCTGGCTCACACGCCAGCCGCGCGAAGTCGTCGGCGCCGCCGCATCGCTCGAGATCCCCGCCGGCAAGCTCGACGTCGCCGGCGAGGCACCGCTCGCGACCGCCAAGCGCGAGCTAGCCGAGGAGATCGGCAAGCAGGCGGCGCGCTGGGACGAGCTCATGGTCTTCTACACCAGCCCGGGGTTCAGTGACGAGCGCGTGTGGCTGTTCCTCGCGATGGACCTGAGCGACGCACCACCGGCTAAGTCCGAGGAGAACGAGCGGATTGAGATCGTTCCGTGGCCGCTGCACGAGCTCGACCTCGCGATCCGGGAGTGCGAGGACTCGAAGTCGCTGATCGCGCTGCTGTGGCTGTCGCGGGTGGGGGGGTCCGCCGGCGGCCAGGGCTCTGTCCGGTAGGGCTCTGGCGCGGGGACGCGGCCGCCGAATAGCTACTAGCGCCCGCCGCCGAAGATCCGCAGCAGCGAGATGAACAGGTTCACGAAGCTGAGGTAGAGCCCCAGCGCGCCGATGATGACGGCCTTCTCGGCGACGGTGGAGTTTCCGATGCCGGCCTGCGCCTGGCGCTTGAGCCCCTGCATCTGGAACGCCGTCAGGCCCGAGAAGATGATCACGCCACCCCAGCCGAGGATCAGGTTGAATGTTCCGCCGCCGACGAACACGAACACGATCGAGGCGACGACGATTCCGATCAGCGCGCCGAACAGGAGGCCGCCCCAGCCGCTCAGGTCGCGCTGGGTCGTGTAGCCCCACAGCGCCATCCCGCCGAAGACGCCCGCTGCGCCGGCGAACGCGCCGACCACGGTGCCGGTCGTGAACTCGGTGAGGATCACCGAGAAGACAACACCGGTCAGGCCCGCGTAGAGGAAGAACAGCACCGCCGCTGTTCTTGCGGAGAGCCGGTTGATCGCGCGGGAGATGGCGATCACAAGCCCGAGTTGGGCGAAGATCGCGACCAGGAACAGACCCTCATGGTTCTGAAGGTAGGTCTGGCTGAAGGTGTGATCCGCGTGGAACCAGATCGCGATGCCGGTGCTGAGCGCGAGCGCGGCGAACATCCACGCGAAGACGTCGCGGAGGAATGCCTGCTCCGAACGTACGGCCGCGCGTCCAGTGGCGAAATCAAGGTTTTGGGGCACCAGGGCTCCTTAGTGGAAGTGGGTCGAGCCTAAGCTCGACGTCTGGATCACAATCAAAGTTAGACGATCAAGCGCCTGATCCTTCCGGCTCAACCTTGTAATCGGCAGCACTCAGCTTGACAGCTACGCGAACATATGTTCGTGTCCAGCGATGGAAGCGCTTATGCCAGGTTCCGCCGGGCGCTCAAGACGGGGAACGAGGCGCTCGTGGTCGCCGCCGCTCTCGAGCTGCCCTACGTCGCGCTCGACGACGCGTTGCAGATCTGCCTCGTCCTCCGTAACGGCGACCCGGATCGGTTCGAACGGGCGGCCGTGCGCTGGCTGGGGCGGTTCGCGCTCGAGGCCCGCGCAGTCACGATCGACGACGTGCGCGAGGCCGCGAGAGCGCTCGACGAGCTGCCCGAGCGCGCCACTGAGGCGATGGAACGACTGGCGAAGCTATGCGTCGCGCGTGGAGTCGCGTGAGCGCTTGCGCGCAAGCGGCTCGTCGAGCTCCTCGGCACGGCACAGATGCCGCGTAGCTCTAGGACGGGGAGCACTCCTGCTCGCAGAGACCAAGCCGGTCCTCGCCGGCATCCCTCGCCGGGGCGGACGGGCGGGGATCCCACTGCGCCGAGCCGATCACGTTGAGGGCGATGCGGATCCGGTCGCTGGTGGGGGGAAGGGTTCGGTGGACGAGGTTGAGGTCGAAGACGAACAGGTCACCGATCGACATCGCCGCCGTGCACCAGTTGTCGTCGAGGAGCTCATCCAGTCTCAGGCGCCCGTAGCGATGCGATCCGGCGGCCAGTCCAAGGCCGCCGTCGCCGAACGGGATGTCCCCGAGGGCGATCCAGAACCGCCGGTAGTCGCCGATCCAATCAAGCGCGCGGCTGTCCTGGTGCGGCGGCGTGGCGCGCTCGGGGTCGCCGGGGAGGACAATGTGGAGTCGCGCCCCGGGCCAGAGCAGCATTGGGCAGCCGAAGGTCTGCGTGGCGACGGGGGCGATCGGGTCGGTGCCGGCCGTGATCTGGTCGTCGAGCGCCGCCAGCGCCGGGAGGCCCTGCAGCTCGGCTGGGTCGATCGATGGAAGGGGCGCTCCGGTGGCCCGCACGCCGTCGGCACGACGCGCGACGCCCGAGCGCTCGAGGAGTGCGGCGGCTTGGTCAGCCAGGTCTGCGAGAGCGCCCGGATCGATCGCCGAGCGCACGAACAAGCAGCCCTCCTGCCGGTGGCGCGCAGCCAGCGCGGCGGGCTCGCCCATGAGCGCGTTGGCGGCTTGGAGCTCGGTAAGCGGCACCGGGCGGGCGAGTCTAGAGGGCCGACTCGAAATCGTCCGATCAAATCACGCTGAGGTCCGTTGCCTGTACCGCGTGGACCGCGTAGCCGTCGCGGTTCGGCCGGTGCCGCAGGGGCTGGCGCGTCCCGCATTTGTCGGTCGCGCGGACGAGGATCCGGTGGCGGCCGCGGCATAGGTTCAAGTCAAGCGACCAGAAGCGCCTGGCGTAGCGCCCGCGATCCGGTCCGAGTGACGCCTGCCGCCAGGCTCCCGCGTCGAGTTGCACATCGACGCGTCTGACTCCGCCCTGACCGCCCCAGGCAATACCGTGCAACGAGTGGACTCCGTGGTGGATAGTCCTCTCGGGAAGTGGATCCAGGAGCAGCGCGTGGACCGGGAGCGCCGACAGCCGCTCCCCGATCGCTTCTGACCCGATGTCGGCCAGGCGGTAGTCGAGGAGTTCGAAGTGGCCCGTGAATGGTTGCTCCGCGACTGTGATCCGCGTCAGCCACTTGACGGAATCCGTGGCGTACCAACCCGGGACGACGACGCGAACCGGGCCGCCGCGCTCGGCTGGGATCGGCCGGCCCTCGGCCGCCCAGCAGAGGAGCGTCTCCTCCGCGAGCGCCTTCTCTAACGGCAGCGCCCGTGCGAACGGCTCGACCTTGCCCGAGGACGGGACGGGGCCACGATCGCCGCCTTCGAGCACCACCGTGAGCGCGCCGGGGCGGACTTCGGCGCGGTGCAGCAGATCCCCGAGTGGGACCCCGGTCCAGCGCAGCTCGCCGACTGCTCCGATCCCCCACGGGACCCCGGGAGCGGCGGGCTGCTGCTCGCTCCGACGATGGCCCGCGCACTCGAGGACGACGCGTGCCGTCACCGAGCCGGCGCCCTCGAGATCGCCAAGATGGAGCTGGAGGGGGTTGCGGACCGCTCCGTCGATCGAGAGCTTCCACGCGTCGCGGTCGAGATGCGGCGCAGGGAAGTGATCCCGTCGGAAGTGCTTCTCGACGGCCATCGTGTCGCGCGCCAGCGCTTCCGCCTCAGTCGCTGCCGCCAGTTCATCTGCCTGCATGCATGTGAGGATAGGCGGGAGCGACGAGCTGAGTAACTGAGGTGTCAATACGTGTCAATTGTGATCGAGTTTGACACAAGGTCACAAATGGGACAGCAGTCAATATGTGTCAATCTTGACCGAGTTTGACACGAGGTCACAAATAGGACAGTAACAGGGATCGAACTCACGGTCGCGTGGACAACTTCGTATTAATCGGGCTTGTGAGGCTTGCGCGATAAGACGATCGGCGCTAGGTTGGCTGGGGGGGAGAAGCAGGGTCGCATAGAGATCCGTCAATAGGCAATTTGGAGGCTGTAGCACTGACAGCTTCGTGATCGGAGATGAGACATGGCTGAGACCGCAGAGGTTCACTCGGCGCTTGGCGACGTGGCGGCGCGACAGCTCGCGAACGCAACCAAGACGGCGCCGACGATGCTGTCGATTTCACCCCGGTGGCTGGTTCACCTGTTGCCGTGGGTGGGAGTCGAGGCTGGTATCTACCGGGTTAACAAGGTCAAGGACGAGACTCGGATCCTGACGGCTTGCTCGCAAATGGAGGATGAGCGTGAGTTGCCGGACACGTTCGTCGATTACGACGAGCACGCCCGCGAGTACTTCTTGAGCTCGGTGACGACGGTTGTCGATGTTCACACTCGCGTGTCGGATCTCTATAGCTATCCGCATGACCAGATCAAGCAGCAGCTCCGGCTCGCGATCGAGACGATCAAGGAGCGCCAGGAGTCCGAGCTGCTCCATAACCGCGATTACGGGATCCTTGCCAACGTCCCCTCCGGGCAGCGGATCAAGACGTTCGATGGCCCGCCCACGCCCGATGACCTGGATGAGCTGATCACGATGGTGTGGAAGGAGCCGGCGTTCTTCCTCGCGCACCCGAAGGCGATCGCCTCGTTCGGGCGCGAAGCGACGCGGCGCGGCGTCCCGCCGGCGACTGTGAACCTGTTCGGCTCGCCGGTGATCACCTGGCGGGGGATCCCGATCGTGCCGTGCAACAAGCTGAAGATCGAAGGCAACAAGAGCCAGATCATGCTGATGCGCACCGGAGAGGCCAGGCAGGGAGTCGTCGGGCTCTACCAGCCCAGCGCATCGGGTGAGGAGGGGCTGGGCCTGTCGGTGAAGTTCATGGGGATCAGCCGCAAGGCGATCGCCTCGTACCTGATCTCGCTGTACTGCTCCGCTGCGATCCTGACCGACGACGCTATCGCGGTGCTCGACGGCGTCCAGATCGACAAGTACCACGATTACAAGCATGCCTACCGCAAGTAACGGCAACGGACATAGCAGCAACGGCGTAATTCCGATCCCCGAATCCGGCACGCCACTCGTCCTGGGCGGGATCGCGATTGCCGGATCGCCGCTGGACTTGGCGGACCTGGAGCGACTCGCAAATGAGATGTTCAGAGCGGGTCCTGAGGGCGCCGGTCTGGGTCCGGAGATGCCCGACGTCCCCGACGTGAGCGGTGAGTCAGTCATGCTCGAGCCACCGGCTGCGCCAGATCTACTGAACGGCGCCGCCGTTGGTGATGGCGTAGGTATTCCGGCGGAACCCGAGATGCTGCAGTGGACGTATCTCGACGGTGCCCTGCGGAACACACCGATGCCGGGCGCGCCGATGCCGGGCCTACCGGGCGCGCCGATGCCGGGCCTACCGGGGGCGCCGATGCCGGGCGTACCGGCCATGCCGATGCCGGCCGTACCGGCCATGCCGATGCCGGGCGTACCGGCCATGCCGATGCCGGGTGCGGATTCGCGCGCAGACTCGGGAGCGGCGACCCCGGCAGGAGGCGCTGACCTCTTTGCCCTTCACGGCGACCGCCTGTCATTGGCGGAGTTGGGCCTGGTCGAGACGCCGCGCGTCAGCACGGGCGCGGCTGATCCCGCTGCGGGCTCGTATTACTTCATGGACGAGTCGCGGTCGTTCGCCAGCTCTCAGACATCCGGCGGCGGCGCGACGTCGCCTGCTTCGTCCGGCACGGCCAGATCTGCTTACCCCGCGTTCGACGTGCATGCGGTGCGGCGTGACTTCCCGGTCCTCTCCGAGCACGTGCACGGCGGGCTGCCGCTGGTGTGGCTGGACAACGCCGCGACGACGCAGAAGCCGACGGCTGTCATGTCGCGCCTCGATTACTTCTACAGCCACGAGAATTCGAACGTTCACCGCGCCGCGCATGAGATGGCGGCGCGCGCGACGGACGCGTACGAGGCCGCGCGCGACAAGGTCGCGCGCTTCTTGCACGCTCCATCCAGCGAGGAGATTGTGTTTGTGCGTGGCGCTACGGAGGCGATCAACCTGGTCGCTCAGGCATGGGGCCGCCAGAACGTCCGGGCTGGTGATGAGATAGTGATCACCTGGCTCGAGCATCACGCGAACATCGTGCCGTGGCAACAGCTGTGCCAGGAAACGGGCGCAACGCTACGGGTCGTGCCCGTGGATGAGAGCGGCCAGGTGATGCTTGACGAGTACGAGAAGCTCCTGGGACCGAGCACGAGGCTGGTGGCGTTCTCACATGTCTCGAATGCGCTGGGGACTGTGACTCCGGCGCGTGAGATGGTGGAGATGGCACATCGCTACGGCGCGCGGGTGCTCGTCGACGGAGCTCAGGCGGTGTCGCACATGCGCGTCGACGTGCAGGACGTTGACTGCGACTGGTACGCGTTCTCGGGGCACAAGGTGTTCGGCCCGACTGGCATCGGCGTCTTGTACGGAAAGGCTGACCTGCTCAACACGATGCCGCCCTGGCAGGGCGGAGGCAACATGATTAGCGACGTTACGTTCGAAAAGACGCTGTATCAGCCGGCACCGGTCCGGTTTGAGGCCGGCACCGGCAGTATCGCGGACGCCGTCGGGCTTGGAGCCGCCCTCGACTATCTCCAGCGGATCGGGATGGAGAACGTCAGTCGCTACGAGCAGGACCTGCTCGCCTATGCCACAGACCAACTACTTACGGTGCCCGGCCTTCACCTCATCGGGACGGCGCCCGAGAAGGCCTCAGTGCTGTCTTTCGTGCTCGATGGATTCGAGGCCGAAGAGGTTGGCAAGGCGCTGGATGAGAAAGGCATCGCCGTGCGAGCCGGCCATCACTGCGCCCAGCCGATCGTCCGCCAATTCGGACACGAGAGCACGGTGCGTGCCTCGCTGGCGTTCTACAACACCTGCGCTGAGGTGGACACCCTGGTCGAGGCGCTGCGTCAGATCGCGATGCGCGGTGTCGAGCTGTGAGGGATGTCGGTCGAGCTGCTTGAAAACCGACCCTGCGGTGGCCGATACGGCGACATCGTCCAGGCGATCGGGCACACGCCACTGGTCGAGCTCAAACGGCTCAGCCCAAGGCCGGGAGTCCGGGTGTGGGCGAAGCTCGAATCGCACAACCCGACCGGATCGGTCAAGGACCGTGTCGCCCGCGCGCTGATCGAGGACGCCGAGGAGAAGGGCCTGATCCGGCCGGGCCAGACGATCCTCGAGCCGACGTCTGGCAACACGGGCATCTCACTGGCGATGATCTGCGGCTACAAGGGATACAAAGTCAAGGTCGTGATGCCGGACAACGTGACCCAGGAGCGCACGCAGCTGCTCCGGATGTACGGCGCGGACATTGTCTACTCGGAGGGGTCCAAGGGGTCCAACGGGGCGGTCGAGATGGCGCTTGACATGGACGCGCGCGACTCGTCCTGCTACATGCCCTACCAGTACGGAAATCAGGCCAATCCGCTCGCTCACTACAACGGCACGGCGCTCGAGATCCTCGACGAACTCGAGGAGATCAGCGCGTTCGTCGCCGGACTCGGTACCGGCGGCACCCTGATGGGCAACGGGCGCAGACTCAAGGAGGAACTGGGCGACCGCGTCAAAATCGTCGCCGCGGAACCGATGCAGGGCGAGCCGGTACAGGGCCTGCGCTCGCTCGACGATGGCTTCATCCCGCCGATCATCGACCTCGCGCTCCTGGACAGAAAGATCTTTGTGACCAACGCCGACGCAATCACGTTCACGCGCAAGCTGCTCGACGAGGAACGCGTGTTCGCAGGCGTCTCGTCAGGCGCGATCGCGCGCGTCGCGGTCCGGATCGCCGGCGAGCTCGACGAGGGTAACGTCGTGTTCGTGGTCGCCGATGACGGCTGGAAGTACCTGTCCTCGGGCATCTACACCCGTCCGCTGGAGGAGATCGAGAACCTGGACTCCACCGTCTGGTGGTAGAGATAGTGGTCTACGTTGGGAAGATCCCGGGAATGGCTACCGGGATAAGCGCTGTCATCGTTGCGGCGGCCACACAGATCGACAGGTTCAGTCTGCTGCGGTTCTCGAGTCCGATCACGAGCAGGAGTGCGAATACCGGCAGGCTGTCACGAGTGTCTCCCCAGATCGGTGAGAATCTGCCGATCGCGACGCTCAGCGCGAGCAGGACGGCGCCGATACTGAGAACGCTCAGTCGGCGCCGCATGGACAGCACCGCGGCTGCGGTCGCCGCGAGGATCAGCAACTCGTAAGCGATATCCCACGCCCCCGAGCTCGACGAGCCGAGGCGGGTCGCGTCCCGCATGCCGTAGATGAAGGTGACGAATGGCTTCGTCGTGCCGGCACCCTGCAAGACGGTGCCGTACCGCGCGGCCACGTACACCTGCCAGCAGATCAATGCGGCCGTCGGAACCGCTATTACCGGCCAGACCTCCCGCAGCGTCCGCCATGGAGCGCGCTCGAGTGTGCGCGAACGCCACGCGCGGATACCCGCGTCAACCAAAACCGCGAGCACGGCCAGGATCATCACTTCGCGGCCGAGCACGGCGACGGTCAGCAGCGAGGCCGCGAGGGCCCGCCGCCGACTGTTCCAGGCCAGCAGGCCGCCGATCACGCTCGCCGTCGCGAGCGGATCAGTGAGATCGCGCAACGTGGCGAGCAGAAAGCCGGGCAGTAGGCCGACGGCTAGCGCCCACAGGGGGGACCAGCCACGGCTGCGGGCGTACACCGCGAAGGCGGCCGTCAGTGCGAGCACGACCGCCACGTTCACCGCGAGCAAAGTCGCGGGCAGTGCCTGCGGCTGGCCTCCTGCCAGCACGAATGCGACCGCCGGATACGCGACGCGCCAGGTGCGAAACGCCTCACCACCGAAGCTGTTCAACGTGGAATCGTGAAGGAGCAGCGGATCGCGCGCAAGCGCGTAATAGAACTGACCGTCGTACCCGTACCTTGAAGGGCCACTCAGTACCAACGCGCCGTGAGGCGGACGGGTCGCCTTCGCGAAATAAGACCCGAACTGGACGAACCCGGTCAGATTCCCGCCATAGTCGTGCAAATGCACGCCGATCGCCACCGCCAGCACAACTCCGACCACGAGCACCGGAAACGCCGCCAGGAGGATCTGACGAGTTCGGCGATCCAACTCAGCGATCCCCACTGTCCCTCATTCTGCCAGTGAGCGACCGACACGTCTCCCCGCCGCGCCGCAATCCCTCGCGGGTGGGTGCGAAACCGCGGCACCAGCGCCGGCCTGGCCTGCGGTCATGCCGCCTTGCGGCGGTTCGAGAGCGCGGCGGCGATCGCTTGTACGTCTGCCTCTGTAAATCTGGGTTCGCCGGTCAGCTCGAGCGTGATGACGTCCCTCGTCAACGACAGATATGCGACGCAGCGCGGTAGGCCCGGTTCTCCGGCGAGACCGACTTTGAAGTCCGGCGCGCGTTCACGCAGGCCGGCGGCTGAGTTTCGGGCGCCGGTGCTGCCGACTTCGGCTCCGGTCGCGCGCGCGAGGCGAGAGCACGGCGAGCAGACCTCCTCACCAGTAGCTTTCGGGCGGGTGCACCCGTCCGCGACGCAGTACCGGTTGGGGTCAATCCTGTAGCTCATCGGTACCCCGTACCCGTCGAGCTGGTCTGTGGACCGCCGGCTCTCGCGTTGGGAGCGAATTGGGCCGGGGGAATTGTGTCTCGATGGCTCAAGGGTCACCTCGTGGCAGGTTTCGGGTTTGTCCCATCGGGGCGGCCTCGGAGTCGGCCTATGGGTACGGCCAGGCCGACGGGCTGCCGGCCTGGCCGCCCGGCGAGGGGAGGCTGGGAGAAGCATCACCGCCGTCGTCCGAGGCTACGGGCTAGGCGGTGTTCAACCCTCGCGACATCGTGCCGGCACGCTCGCCGAGGCCCGCCCCCGGGCTGCCGTGGCGATCACCGGGCCGAAACGTCCCGGAGACAATTCGAGCGTAATCTGCACAATGTCGATAGAGATTACACACAATGTGACCGGTGTCAAGCACTGGCTAAGCGTGACGCTGCGTGGGGTCTGGATCGAGGATGGCGAGGATGCTGCGGTGGAGTGCCGCGATCACGGCGGCACGATCGACCTCCGGGCGATCAAGTCGCCATAGCCCGAGGCTGGCAAGTGAGCTGCGGATGATCTCACCGAACGGAGCGAGCTCTCGCTCGGGAATGTGCGGGGCGAACTCGCGCAGCAGCGCGACGTCGGCCGAGCGTTGGCGTTCGTGGAGTTCCTCGACGAGCGCTGCAACCTCCGGCTCTCCGCTGCTGTCGTGGAGTAGCAGCCGGACGAACGGGTGGTCCTCGACGTAGCCGAACCAGGCGTCGAGCATCGCGTCGAGCCGCTCCGCGAATGGTCGATCGGCCGTCGCTAAAAGCACGTCGAGGGGCGCGGCTGCGAGCTCATCCCGGTGGCGCTCGAGCAGCGTGATGACGAGCTCCTGCTTGGACTCGAAGTGGCGGTAGAGCATGGGTTTGGTGACGCCCGCTCGGGTGACGATCTCCTCGATCGTGGTCGCTACGTAACCCCGTTCGGCGAACAGCTCCGCGGCTGCGTCCTCGATCAAGCGCCGGCGCTCAGCCGCAACGAGACGGTGGGAGTTGGACGTGGTTCTGGACACCAGACCAATGTTACCCTACAGTATACCCAATGGTAACTTCTGTTCATCTCGCCGACGTTCGCTCGTCCAGCGCGCTCCGACTCCTGGGTACGCGCCTGTCGTCGGACAATGTCGCCGGCCTCCGCTACGCACAGACCGTCATCGCCGCTCCGATCGGTGCGCACCTCCTCCCCGCGCCCAAGCCGGGTCGCGTAGGACTGATCGCCGCCTGGGAGGACGACGCCGCGCTTAACTGCTTCCTCGCCTCACACCCAGTGGCCGAAGCGCTCGCTGCCGGCTACCGGGTCCGGCTGGAGCCAATACGGGTAGTCGGAACATGGCCCGAACTCGGCGAGATCCCGGTCGCGGTCAACAGGCAACGCCCAGACTCAGCCAGCGCCATCGACCATCCCGGAGCTGTCAACCCCGACGGCCCAGCCGCAGTTCTCACCCTCGGTCGGCTGCGGTTCCTTCGCGGGCCCGCGTTCCTGCGTGCGAGCGCACGTGCCGAGCGCGACGCGCTCGACAGCCAAGGCCTCCAACTCGCCACCGGCCTCGCACACCCACCAAACATCGTCGCGACCTTCTCGATCTGGAGTGACATCACATCGATGCGCGCCTACGTCGAACGACACGGCGGTGGCCACCGCGGGGCAACCACCGAGCACAGCACCCGCCCATTTCACCACCAGTCCGCCTTCATCCGCTTCCGCCCATACGACGAGTCCGGAAGCTGGCACCCGCCAGGCAAATGACCGTCCTCGGGGAGTTCGGGATCCGCAGGGCCGGCGGACCAGCGAGAGAGTCCCCGCGGCTCGCTGAGCGACCAATACGGGTAGATGGCCGCACTGATGGGCGGGACCATGCAACCGTGACCGGGTGACCGTTGAAGAGTGCGGTGCGGCTGCCGGCCGGCATCCAAGCCGCTGCGTAGAGAAGTTCCGCGGCACGACGCCCCCCGAGGGGTCGGCGGAAGTGCGGGTCCTCGAGCGTTGGCTCTCTAGGCCAGGTCAGACCCGGGTCTCGTCCACGGCGGGCGTGAGCGCAGCCTCGCTCGAACAGTCGCCCGTGGGCGAAGTACCGGCGCCTGGCTCAGCTGTCTCGGCCCCGCGAGATCGCGACTCTGTGGAACAGCTCGGTGACACCAAAGCGCGGCGCCAGACGCTCCACCGACCTGGGTGCGAGTTAGCTCAGCGCGAGTATCGGCCTGAGCGGCGCGCCCGTCTCGATCACCTCCGGCAAGGGTTCAGAAAGCTTGTGGGGACCTTGTGGGGACTTACGCAGATCGTAAGTGAGACTTCATTCCCGAAAGTATGCGATTTGCAGGACATCAAGGTGGCCCGGGCTGGACTCGAACCAGCGCGCGACGGATTATGAGTCCGCTGCTCTAACCAACTGAGCTACCGGGCCGTATGCGACGCCGACGCTATCAGCAGCGCTGACTGGATCGCGGTCGTGGCCGACGGCTCGAGCTGGCGTCCGGGCCGGCAGCTCAGGTAAACTCTCGCGCGAGATCATGATCGTCTTCGGGAACCCCCTCGGCTACACGCTCTCACTGCTCGGCTGCTTCCTGGGGATCGGCATCCTGGCCAACCTGCTGATCTTCTACATCGTCGCGCAGGTGCTGGCCGAGCGCGAGCAGAACAAGGAGCGCAAGGAGCGCACCCAGGGCTAGTGACTCGTGTCGCCGGCCCGCGTCCCGGGTAGGGCGGCTCGTGGTGTCGCTTCTGCGGGCGATTAAGGCCGCGGGACGGCGCTGTGCGGCGGGGTGGTTAAGGCCGCGGGACGCCGCTGTGCGCGATCGGACCCGGGCGCCCGCGCGGCTCCTTCGCGCTGGTCTTATCAGAAAGTGACAACGCGGGCCCGTGTTGAGCCCCATCTGCAGCTGCCCAACTGCACGCAACGGGCGCGGGATTGGCCTCATCGGCGGGACGGTGAGAGGCTGTGTTCTTTTGCGTCGCTGGAGTGCGCAAAAGCGCCCCGCCCCCGCCAACTTGGGCCACAAACCCCATCCATCGCCCGAAACACGGTTATCACTTTGGCACAACCCGGGTTGTTCACGCCCGCTGGAAGACGAGCCAACGGTCCTTGCCCGTCAGCGTTACTCACTGGCTGAGCCAATCGTCCTTGCCCGTCAGCGTCACTCACTGGCGCCCGCGTCCCATTTGCCCATAGCTGCCCACGCTCCTCGCGCAGGGGTGGACCCTGGGCAGCAGCGACAACGACCCGCCGTCCTGCCTGACGTCCAGGGCATCGTGCGGCCAGCTCACGCCTTCTGCCGACCCCCGGGCCGTAGGTCGCTTCGAGCAGCCAGCACCGCGATCTGTGCTGGTGGCTGCGACGTACGACGACCACGGGCTGTGCAAGCGCTTCGGTTGCGCGGCGCCGGACAGACGATTCCTACTCCGCGAGCGAAGGCTGTGAAGGAAGCCAGCGGGGGGGTGTCGAATCAAACGCCTGCCGATGAAGCGAGCCGCCACCTCGACCGTAACACCCGAAACCCCGAACGGGCACCAGGCGCTGTCCGCGTACATACGCGCCCGCTTCGACGAGTTCTCCCGTTCGCAGAAGGACGTCGCCCAGTACATCGTCGATCATCTCGACGAGGCGGCGTTCCAGACTGCGGAGGAGCTCGCGCGTCGTGCGAGCACATCTTCAAGTACGGTCGTCCGGTTCTCTCAGGCATTGGGCTTCGAGGGCTTCCCCGAGCTGCAGCAGGCTGCGCGCGACGAGTACCGCCGCCGTCCGGCCGAGGGCTCGGAGGCACACGCCGCGGCGCCGCTGTTCTCACTCGACCACACCGAGTTCGAAGCGGCGCTCGCCGCCGACCACGTTAACGTGGAGGACACCGCGCGTAAGCTTGCACGCGGCGATGTCGAGGCGGCGGTGGACGCGATTGCTGCGGCCGACAAGGTGCTGATCGCCGGCACCGACCAGATGGCGTTCTTCGCCAGCTACCTCCGGCATCTACTGATGCTGCTCGACCTCCGTGCGGAGATCGTCGCGAGTCCGTCGCAGGAGGCGCTCGGGCGACTGAGCCGGATCGATGAGACGACGCTCGTCGTCGGTCTGTCGGCGGGGCGCCCACATCCGCTGATCACGCGCACGATGAAGCTGGCCCGGCACCGCAAGGCGCCGACGCTCGCGATCACCGACGCGACGCTGTCCGAGGTCGCGAGGCTCGCGCGAATCAGGCTGTACTACTCGTCCAACACGCCCGCGTTCGTGCGCTCTCACACCGCGCTGCTGTCGATCATCCAGGCGCTCGCCTACGGCGTTTACGCACGCGACGCGCAGCAGTACGACGTGCGGATCAAAGCCTTCCGCCTGAAGTAGGCGAGCCAACGGCGGCCACTACGGCCGGCTCTCGCTCGAGGTAGATCGTCAGGTCGGGGTTGATGAGCACGTAGGCCGGGATGAGGACCGCGTCGGCCAAGGCGGGCGATCCTAGCGCCCGGAGACCGCGTCGGCCAAGGCGGGCGAGCCTGGCGCCCGGCTAAACTCGGAGCCCTATGGAACAGCAGCCGCGCGACGAAGCGACGTTCACGGTCAAGGCGGGCCTTGCCGAGATGCTGAAGGGCGGCGTGATCATGGACGTCGTGACGTCCGAAGAGGCGAAGATCGCAGAGGACGCGGGAGCGGTCGCCGTGATGGCGCTGGAGCGCGTGCCCGCCGACATCAGGCGCGACGGCGGCGTCGCGAGGATGTCGGATCCGGCGATGGTCCGGTCGATCCAGGAGGCGGTCACGATCCCTGTGATGGCGAAAGCGCGGATCGGGCATTTCGTCGAGGCGCAGGTGCTCGAGGCGCTCGAGGTCGACTACGTGGACGAATCGGAGGTGCTCACCCCCGCCGATGAGGCCAACCACATCGACAAGTGGGCATTCAACGTGCCGTTCGTCTGCGGGGCGACCAACCTCGGCGAGGCGCTGCGCCGGATCGGCGAGGGCGCAGCGATGATCCGCTCGAAGGGCGAAGCCGGGACCGGGGACGTCGTCCAGGCGGTCCGGCACCTGCGCACGATCGGGCGTGAGATCAAGAGGCTGACGACGCTTGAACCCGCTGAGCTCGCGACCGCGGCGAAAGATCTCGCGGCGCCGCTGCATCTGGTCCGTGAGGTCGCGGTCGCAGGCCGGCTGCCGGTGGTCCTGTTCTGCGCCGGCGGCATCGCCACTCCCGCCGACGCGGCGCTCGTGATGAACCTGGGTGCCGAGGGCGTGTTCGTCGGCTCTGGCATCTTCAAGTCCGAGGACCCGGCGCGGCGCGCGCGGGCGATCGTCGACGCGACCACGCACTTTCGCGATCCGGCTCGGATCGCGGCGGCATCGGCGGGGCTGGGCAAGGCGATGGAGAGCCTTGAGACCGCCAAGCTCGAGGTCGAGCAACTGCTTGCGCCTCGCGGCTGGTAGTGGCGGCTGCGCCGCCATTGCGAGGACGGCCTGGCGGCCAAACATCGGGGGCTCCGACGACCGTCGGCATCCTCGCGCTGCAGGGCGATTTCGAAGCGCACGCCAAGGTGCTCGAGCGCCTCGGGGCGGTGGCTCGTGAGGTGCGGCTCCCGGCCGAGCTCGACGGTCTCGACGCGCTGATCATCCCCGGGGGGGAATCCACCGTGATGACCCTCGGAGTCGAGCGCGAAGGGCTGGCCGAGCCGCTGCGGGCACTCGCGGCGTCCGGCACGCCGGTGCTCGGCACCTGCGCCGGGATGATCATGCTCGATCGCGAACACCTCGGGATCGTCGACATGCGCACGAACCGCAACGCGTTCGGCCGCCAGATCCGCTCCTTCGAGGCCGAGGTCGAGCTCGCCGGCGTGGACGGGGGTCCAATCCGCGCGGTGTTCATCCGCGCGCCGTGGGTGCAGGAGTGCGGCGACGGCGTCGAAGTGCTCGCGCGGGTCGACGGGCATCCCGTCGCCGTCCGGGCGGGCAACGTGATCGCGGTCTCGTTTCACCCCGAGCTCTCCGGCGAGACCCGGGTCCACGAGCTGCTGCTTCAGGCTGTGCCCGCCGGCTCCCGCTCAGCGTAGGTGCGGAACGCGCGCTCGAACTGGTCCCAATCGAGCTCGGGGGGGTCGCCCGGGTCGGGCGGCGGCGGCTCGTCGGCCGGCTCCTCCTCGTCCGGCGGGTCCTCCGAGTCGGTGCCGCGCGAGAGCCAGACCGCGAGCGCACAGGTGATGATCCCGGCTGCGAACACGAGTCCCGCGAGCGTCTCGCGATGGGCGAGGGCCGCGAAGCCGCCGACCACGTAGAGGCTCAGTCCGGAGAGGACGAGGAGATGGAGATCACCGCGAGGCACCGCGCGCGATGGCGCGGTCCAGCAGACACTCAGCACGATCGCCAGCACCAGGCCGACCGCCAAGAGCAGCATCCAGGCGTTTGGTGAGGTCGCCATGACCGCAGACGATGATCGACCGTGGCCGCCGATTAATCAAGTGCTCCGTTGTCCCCGCTCGGCTTCGATGCGACATCCGTCAGACGACGAGGCCGTGGCGCATCGTGTTCTCGGTTACGACGCGCGGCTCCACGAACTGCAGCAGGTAGTCGGGCCCTCCGGCCTTGGTCCCGTTCCCCGATAGCCGGTTGCCTCCGAACGGCTGACGGGCGACCATCGCGCCGGTCGTGCCTCGGTTGACATACAGATTGCCGACCGGGCTGCGGGCGCGGACGTACTTGACGGTGGCGGGATTGCGTGCGAACAGTCCGCCGGTCAGCGCGAACGGCAGCCCTTCGACGATTTCGCAGGCATGCTCGACGTTGCGCACCCGTTCGATTGCGAGCAGCGGCCCGAAGATCTCCTCCGCGAGCACTGGCGACTGGGCCTCGAGGTCGGTGGCCACGATCGGGGAGTGGAACCAACCGCGCTCAGGGACCGTCACGTGACCGGCGACGATCACGCCATCGCGAGCCGCCCACCCGGTGTAGCGGTTCAGGCGCGCCTTCGCCGAGCGCTCGATCAAGGGTGGAACATCGGTGCCGAGGTCCGCCGCCTGTCCGACGACGAGCGCGCTCGTGGCTCCGGCGACCCGTTCGACGAGCGCGTCCGCGATCGCCTCGTGCACGAGCACCCGTGACGCCGCCGAGCACTTCTGACCCGCGTAGCCGAACGCGGAAGCGACGATCGCCGGGACCGCCTCGTCGAGGTCGGCGTCGGCGTCGACGATGATGCAGTTCTTGCCGCCGAGCTCGGCAACGACGCGCTTGAGGTGGCCCTGCCCGGCGGGGGTCTCCGCGGCGCTGCGGATGATCTCGAGGCCGACCGGCAGCGAGCCCGTAAAGGCGATCGTGTGGACGCCGGGGTGCTTGACGAGCGCCGCGCCCACGTCCCCTTCCCCGGGGACGAAGGCGATCGCCCCGGCGGGAGCACCGGCGGCGCGAAGCGCCTGAACGATCTTGAATGCACACGCCGGCGCCTGCTCAGCGGGCTTCAGCACGACCGTGTTTCCGGTGGCGAGCGCGGCGGCGGTCATACCGCACGGGATCGCGAGTGGGAAGTTCCACGGCGAGATCACGGCGGCGACACCGCGCGGCGCGTAGACGAGCTCATTGCGTTCGCCGGGCGCCTGCTCGAGTGTGCGGCCTTGCTCGAGCTCGATCGCTCCTCTGGCGTAGTACTCGAGGAAATCGATCGCTTCGCACACGTCGGCGTCGGCCTCGGGCCAGGGCTTGGCGCACTCCCGAACCTCGAGCGCCGCCAGCTCGAGCCGGCGCCCACGCATCCATTCGGCGGCTCGGGTCAACACTGCGGCGCGCTCACGCGCGGGGGTCGCACTCCAGGCCCGGGCACCGTCTGCCGCTGTCTGCACCGCGGCGGCGACCTCAGCAGCGCCGGCGGCGGCTGCGGTGGCGACCACGCGCTCGGGATCGCCAGGGTCGGTCGAGCAGAGCTGATCGCCCTCGCGAAGATCTCCACCGATCCACACCGGCACTCGGGTCGGGAGCTTGCGATCGACGCTCACCAGCGTGTCGGCGAGCCGAGCACGCACTGCCGCGCGGCGTAGTTCGAGCACCGGCTCGTTGGTGAAGGGCGAGGCCATGACTGACTCCCTGGCGGTTCCGTTGTCGCGGGATCCTTCCATGTCCGGTCGCTTGCCGGCCCCGATGCGCCCGAGCTCTGGGCCGCAGCTGGATCAGTCGCGCCCGGCCGCGATCCGCGGCAGCCCTGCGGTCAAGCCAAGCTGGTCGAAGTGGTCGAGCGCCTGTCCGGAGCCAAGCGCGACACATGTCAGGGGAGACTCGGCGCTGAACACCGGCATGCCCGTGTCGGCTGCCACGAGCTCGCCGAAGCCGCGAAGTAGCGTCCCGCCCCCTGCGAGCAGGATGCCGTCGCGTGCGATGTCGCCGGCCAGCTCGGGCGGTGTCTCCTCGAGGGTGTCTCTGATCATTTGCAGGATCTCGTCCAGCGGTGGCTTGAGCGCCTCGCGCACCTCTTCGCTACGAAGGACCACCTGGGTCGGGAGACCGGTGATCAGATGGCGACCTCGGACCTGGGTCGTGGTGTCCGACCGCGATGGGCGTGCCGTCCCGATCGCGATCTTGATCGCCTCTGCTGTCTGTGTGCCGATCGCAAGCTGGTACTGACGCCGCAGATACTGGGTGATTGCCTCGTCCATCTCGTAGCCGCCGACGCGAATCGAACGGGTCAGCACCATCCCTCCGAGCGAGATCACAGCCACCTCGCTGGTGCCGCCACCGACGTTGACGACCATGCGTCCGATCGGTTCGCCGATTGCGACACCGGCTCCGATCGCGGCTGCGATCGGTTCCTCGATCAGATGGACGCGCCGGGCGCCGGCTGCAAGCGAAGCCTCCTCGACGGCACGCCTCTCGACTCCGGTCACACCCGAGGGAGCGCACACGATCAGGCGCGGATGGCCCCTGCGACGATCCAGCACCTTGCGGATGAAGTACCGAAGCATCTCCTCGGTGACATCGAAATCGGCGATCACCCCGTGGCGCAGCGGACGCACTGCCGAGATCGTTGCCGGCGTTCTGCCGATCATCTGCTCGGCCTCAACACCGACGGCGTGGACCTCGCCGGACAACGAATCCGAGGCGACGACGGACGGCTCCGAAACCACGATACCCCGGCCGCCGACGAACACGAGCGTGTTCGCCGTGCCGAGGTCGATCGCGATGTCGTGGACACTTAGCCTGGGTGTCAGGCGGCGCCGAGAGGGATCGCGCCCGAGGCCGTCTCTGCGGAAGCCCATCGACACAGGTTGCCAGATCGGTCCGGCAGACTCGTCGACACGTGTGCGCAGGCATTTGACGATGCGGCAAGATAGCCCTCGATGCCAGGACAAGATCTCTGCTCCGCTTGCGGACGGCTCGGGCTGCGCCCACATATGCGCGTCGCGGGGGAAATCGGGCCCGAGGGCCTGATCCCGTCGACCTATCGCTTCGGCAGCGCGCTGGCTGACATCGCCCGCTGCCCCAGCTGTGGCCACATGCAGCTCGACCCGATGCCGAGCGAGGCGATGCTCGCGCGTGCTTACGCCGCGGCGCAGTCCGATGACTACATCGAGGAGGAGGCGGGGCAGCGCGCGACGGCGCGTGCAACGCTCGAGCGCATCGAGGCTCATCTGACGCACCGTGGCGCGGTGCTCGATCTCGGCTGCTGGGTGGGGTTTCTGCTCGCCGAGGCGCGCGACCGCGGTTGGCGGACGCTCGGCGTCGAGCCGAGCGAGTTCGGCTCGACATACGCGCGCGAGCGCCTCGGGCTGGAGGTGATCACAGCGGACGCGAACACGGCTGTGCTTCCGGAAGCCTCGTTCGACGCCATCGCGCTCGGCGACGTGATCGAGCACCTGACAAACCCGGGCGAGGCGCTCGACCGGATCCGGTCGCTGCTCGCGCCGGGAGGCGTCGTCTGGCTTGCGATCCCAGACGCCGGCAGCCGGCTGGCGCGGCTGATGGGGAGGCGGTGGTGGTCGGTCATCCCAACCCATGTTCAGTACTTCACCCGCGGATCGATTGCGACGCTGCTGCGTCGGCACGGCTTCGCAGTGCTCGAGCTGAGCACCGCCCCGAAGGCGTTCACGATCGAGTACTACCTGGGCCGGATCGAGGGGTACTCGCCGGCGTTGGCGCGGGGCCTGACGCGAATCGCGCAAGCGACTGGGCAGGCGGACCGTATCTGGGCCCCCGACTTCCGCGACCGGATGGGCGTGATCGCCCGAGCCGGGTGAATAGGGGCGGAAGTGCCCGCCCCCGCGGTGGTGCTACTTCACCGCGTGTCCATTGGCGCCAAGCGCATACCAGCTGCCGCCGAACTCGCTTGCGCCCACGTACGAGGTGTCTCCGGGCCCGCTCGAGAAGCTGTAGGTGTAGAGCGGATGGCCGTCGTATGAGACCTGCCTCTTACCGCCCGGCAGCCTGACCGTAGACAGCAGCGAGGACTTCAGCCCGGCGCCCGCGGTCGGCTTTCCACGTGCCGCCAGCACGGGCCAGACCGAGCTGCAACCTTTGGTCTTGACGCACCTGTCGAGGTTGCGCCCGTCACGTGTGAACACGAACAGGGTTGAGCCGGAGCCGTTTACGAGAATCCGCCCCAGGTTGGTACTCGCAAGCCGAACGGTGGTAGCGACGGTGGCGCGCGCAGACAGCGGCGCACCATCGGCGAGCGCCTGGGTCGTAGCCGCGAGCGTGGCGACCGTTACGGCGAGTAGCGAAGTACGGATTCGGTTCATGTGCACCAGGCAGTCAATCTGACTACGTGATCGACGACGCGACGGATCACAAGAGCCAACCCTCACCCGAGCCAGGGCGCGGGAAGCCCATGATCCGGTGAACCCGTCCGTCACGTAACAACCCTCGACTCGCGACGCGTCGGGGACGTCTACCCGAGGCTTAGTGAGCAACCCTACGATCAGAGGAGAACTCCCAAATGCAGCACATCAACCTCAAAGAGGTAGACAAGGACGGCGCAATCCAAGAGGCCGCCGACGCGGTCTCCGGCGACACGCGGCTCGGTTTTCTACGCAAGGCCGGGATCGCGGGTGGTGCGGCGGTCAGCGGCGGAGCGTTGCTGGGCGCGCTCGTGCCGGGCGTGGCTATGGCAGGCGGTTATTCCCGCCCTCCGGCCAAGTTCGGAGCGGGTGATATTGGCATCCTCAACTTCGCCCTCACGCTCGAGTACCTCGAGCGGGCGTTCTACAACGAGGCCACGGCCAAGGGTAAGATCAAGAGCCCGCAGCTGAAGAAGTTCCTGGCGACTGTGACCAAGGACGAGCGGGCGCACGTCACGTTCCTCAAGGGTGCGCTTGGGAGCAAAGCGGTATCGGAGCCCACGTTCGACTTCAAGGGGATTCCCGAGAACGAAGCGCTGTTCGCCGCGACCGCGCAAGTCCTGGAGAACACGGGCGTTCACGCCTATCTAGGGCAGGCAGGAAACATCAAGACCCCGGCGTATCTGATTGCGGCAGCGACGATCGTCACGATCGAAGCTCGGCACTCGGGTGCCATCGGACTGATCAACAGCGCCGGCGGCGGCATCGCGCCGAGCGGGCCGTTCGACAAGCCACTCGGTGCGACGACGATCCTCGCTGACGTCACGGCCACCGGGTTCATCGTCTGACGCAGAGATCCTGATCGGTGCGAGCCCGCGCCCATGCGGGCTCGCACCGCTCGCCCGGTGTCCCAACCGCGCACTTGATCCGAACCTGATACCAGCGCGTAAGAATGATCACCATGTTGCGACGATCCCGCCTATCACAGGACTCCGACCTGCGTGAGTTAGCGGACGAAGACCTGATGGCGCTTATACCAAGCGGGAACGCACGCGCGTTCGAGGTTATCTTCGATCGCCACGGAGGTGCTGCATTCTCACTCGCATACCGGATGTGTGGGCGCCGGGCGATGGCGGAGGACGTTGTGCAGGAGGCGTTTCTTTCCCTGTGGCGTAACGGTGCGCGCTATGACCGTGCTCGCGGAAGCGTTCGGTCGTGGATGCTTAGCGTCGTGCATAACCGCGCGATCGATGTCCTGCGATCGGGTGTTTCTCGTGAAGCGCGTAACGTCAACGACGATGGGATCGCCGAGCGGCTCGAAGCGCCCGAGCGGACCGAGGTTGAAGTCGCCCGTCGTGATGAGGCGAGGCACGTCCGGTGCGCGCTTGAACAGCTGCCGAATGAGCAGCGGCATGTGATCGAGCTCGCGTACTTCGGCGGGTTCTCGCAGACCGAAATCGCCGATCTGCTTGCGGTCCCGCTTGGCACCGTGAAGGGCAGGATGCGATTGGGCTTGACGAAAATGCGCATCGTGCTTGGTGATCCGGCTGATGCTGTGGCATGAGCGCCCCCGGATCCATCCATGATCCGCGCGACTGCGGCGCGGATGTGGCGGGGTATGTGCTCGGAGCACTCGACAGCGTCGAGGCAGACCACTTTCGCCGCCACGTGAGCGGCTGCGTCGTCTGCCGCGACGAGGTCGCAGCGCTGCAAGCCAGCGTCGACGCGCTGCCGATGGCCGCTCCGCAGCTGCGCACACCGCGAAGCCTCAAGCGCCGTACGCTTGCGCGCATTCGCCCAGAACCCAGCCGAGCGGCGAACGCCCACGGACCGTTGCGCCGTGGCCCACTGGCGGTCGGCGGTCTGCTCGCGGCGACAGCGCTCACGCTGTGCGTCCTCCAGCTCGCACCCAGCGGCGCGAGCGGAATACGCAGCGTTCCGGCCGCGGCGATAAACCAGGGACAGTTCGCCAGCGCGGTCCTGCATGTGGAGAGCGGGCATGCGGAGCTGCTCGTGTCGCACATGCCGGCACCCCCCGCCGGCAAGATCTATGAGGTCTGGCTCAAGCACTCCGGGGAAGCGCTGCAGCCGACGAGCGCCCTGTTCGGTGTCACCTCGAGCGGCGCCGGCACAGTCGATGTGCCGGGCAGCCTGAGCGGCGTCAGCGAGGTCCTGGTAACGCCTGAGCCCATCGGCGGCAGCCGGGTACCTACGCACGCGCCGGTAATCGTCGCATCGCTTGCAGGCTGACAGCAACGAAATGATCTGATCCGTTGGAGTGCCCGTACAACGGGGACAACCAACCCACGCACCAATCAATCTAGGGGAGTTACACACATGGGTCTTGACAATCCGATTCACATCCTTTTTCTACTCGTTCTTGCGTTGCTCGTGTTCGGCGCCAAGCGGCTGCCCGAGATGGGTAAATCGCTCGGCGAGGGTATGCGTGGCTTCAAGGATTCATTGAACCCACAGCCCCAGGCCGCGCAGATCAACCCGATGAGCATCACGGCGACGGTGCCGGCGACAGAGCCGAGCGCCGCGCAGGTCCCGGTTGTCGAGCCGGTTGCGCTCGCGGCTGAGACGGTTCACCAGGCCTAGAGCCGGACCACTAGACACAGAAGCGGACTGGGGCGCAGCCTGATGATGCAGATGCCGAGCGCAATTGGAGCGATTGGAGCGATTCGGTCGATCGGTCATGAGGACCGGTTGAGCTACGTCGGACACCTCGACGAGCTGCGAACGAGGCTCATCATCTCGCTGGTCGCAATCGGCGTCGCGTTCGGCATCTGCTTCTGGCAGAACCATGCGCTGCTGCACCTGATCGACCGCCCCCTCGCGCAGCAGACCCAGCAGCAGGTCAAGGACGGTCATGGGCCGCTCGGAGCCACCTACACCGTGCAGCAGAGCGCGCGAGACGTTGCGTTACAGCTCGAGAAGGTCGTTGCGGTGCTCCGGTTGCCGTCGCTGCATATCCCAGCGGCAGCGCAGGCGTCTCTATCGCACGCGGGCAGCCGCCTCGGGCGGGACGTCAAGCGCCTGTCGGCTCCGCCGCAGGGGGACCGGCCGGTCACGCTCGGGATCGGCGAGCCGTTCACGACCACGATCACCGTATCGCTGATCTTGGCGCTGATCCTCGCGCTACCGATCGTCCTGTTGCAGGCGTACGGGTTCCTGATGCCGGCCTTGGCCCCCGACCAGCGCCGAATAGCGAAACCTCTGATGGCGGCGATCCCGCTCCTGTTCATCACCGGTGTCGCGTTCGGATACTTCGTCGTGTTGCCGGCCGCGGTCCACTTCTTCCAGAACTTCAACAGCGGCCAGTTCAACGTCCTGGTGCAGGCGGCGCCGTACTACAAGTTTGCGGCCACGACCCTACTTGCAATGGGACTTGTGTTTCAGGTGCCGGTCGGCGTGATGGCAATCACCCGCTCAGGCGTCATCACGCCGCGCCAGCTACGGAAGCACCGCCGTTACGCGATCCTCGCGTGCGGTGGGGTCGCCGCCTTCCTCCCTGGCGACGCGGTCACCCTGCTCCTCGAGACTGTTCCGCTCTACCTGCTGTTCGAAGGTAGCGTGCTGCTCGCGACGATCACCCAGCGTCGCACCAATCGCCGCGCGGTCGCCGGCGAGCCGAGCCTCAGCGAGACGGCGTAGCGCCGCGGGCCGGCGCGCTCTGGGCGGGCGGGCGCTGCTTTCGTGCGTGCATGACCACATGCGGGACGGACGCCGCTGTGCCCACCTGCATCCGGAACCGTCCGTGCTCGTGGACCTCGTCGAACCCGGCGCTCCAGACCATCCGCTTCCACGCGCGCACGTTGGGCGCCCAGAAGATCACGGCCGGCTCGCGGTCGGCACGGTATCGGCTCAGTGCCGCGGGGATGAGGCTGGTGAGGCGGTCGTACTCCTCGGCGAGTACGAGGCGGTCGGTGCACAGGCTCGCGATCCGCTCGAGGGCTAGCGGCTGGTCGCGCAGGTGCATCAGCACCGAGCCGCAGAACACGAGATCGAACGTACCGATCCGTTCTGGCGTCGCGTCGTAGATGTTGCACGACACCCGCTCGACGCTCGACCCGAGCAGCTGCTTGGCGATCCGGAAGCCGCGCCCCCGATCGATCGGTGCGAACGTCTGCGGCCGGCGCCGTGGCGGCCAGTCGTACTCGTGCTCCTCGTCGACGTCGATCGCGACCACCGTGGCACCGCGGCGCTCGAGCTCGAACGCCCAGAACCCGTCCCAGGTGCCGACGTCGAGGGCGCGCAGCCCGTCCAGGCGCTCGGGGAGGCCGTACCGAGACACGTACGGGCGCAGGTCGAACCATCCTGGTGTCGTGAACCCGGGGAGCTCGAGCGTGTGGTACCAGCGCAGCTCGCGTGCGAGCTCGATCGGATCGGTGGTGCTCACGGGCCGGACGCGGCGAAGGCCGGCTGGTCGGGATCGGTGGCCGTGGCACCTCGTGGCACAAGCACGGCGCTACACGCGAGCACGGCGATCAGCGGCTCCAGCGGCGCGCGGTAACGGGTCCCCGAGTCGATCGTGAACACGATCGACGCGGCCAGCGCGAGTGCGAGCACGGGCCAGACCAGCTCGCGGCGCCGGCGCCGGCGCCAAAGCCCGGCGAGCGCGAGCACGAACAGCACGTAGTAGCAGTACAGACCGACGATCGTGACCGGGCGCGAACGGCCCTCGGCCGATACCTGCGCGAGCGAGTGCGAGATGTGGCTGACGTCCCAGAGCCGCGACAGCCCGTTCCAGAAGAACGCCGCCAGGACGGAGGTCGGGTGCTGCTCGATGTAGTTGCGTGCATAAGCGTCGAGCTCGTTTCTCAGCGCCAGGTCGCTGAGCTTGTGGTGAGGATCGAACAGGTATCCCGTGCTGGCGTCGATCGGGCGCCAAGCGTAGGGATAGATGGGATCGTTCGCGGACACCGGGTTGAACGTGCCGTACGCCGCGGCGTCCTGGAGCGAGATCGGGACGAAGCCGTGCTCGACGACCGCGTTGCGGATCGTCCACGGGGCGACCACGAGGACTGCCAGCGCTGCGGTCAGCGCCGACAGCACTGCGGCTCGGGGCCAGCCGATCCTGAATACAAGGCAGACCGCGAGCGGGGCCAGCAGGATGATGCTCGTCGGTCGCACGAGCAGTGCGACACCGAGCACGACTCCCGCGAGGACCGCGCGCCTCCGGCTTGGCCGGCCCGTCAGCCCCAGCACCAGGAACGCGATCGTCAGCGGCGTCGCGAACGATTCCGAGTAGAGCAGCTCCTCGTACTGCCACGCAAATGGGTACACGGCGACCACGACGGCGGCGGCGATCGCCACGCGCGGGCCGAACAGTCGCCGCCCAAGCAGCCAGGAGAGCCAGATTACGACCGCCCCGATCGGGACCTGAACGAACCGCACGAGCAGCGGATGGTGGCCGAACAGCCAGTACCAGAAGCCCACCCAGAGCGGGTACAACGGCGCCTTGTTCGCCGACGGATGGGGGATGCCGTAGGGGACCTTCGACCACCACCAGTGGCCGGCCGCGATCATCCGTCCCTCGTAGTCGTACTCGAGCTCGTCGCCGGCGAGCTTGAGATGGCGCGTCAACAGGACGTAGAGGAAGCGCACGACCAGCCCGAGCACGATCGCCCCGACCAGCCAGCGCCGTTCCTGCGCCATGCGCGGCCACCACCCATGCTTGGCGACCGTCACCTTCGGGCGCATCGGTGGGCAGCTTAGCGGTCAGCGGTCGTGGGCCACTACGCTCTCGAACGAATGGCAGCTGTCGCTCTGCAATCAGGGACATCGCTCGTTGCGGCGCGCTCGGGGCGGCCGCCGCAGCGGCTCAGCCGCCGGCAGCTCGGCGCGGTGGTGGGATTGATCGCGCTCGGCACCGCGATCCGGCTGTCGATCGCCTTCACGAACCGGGGGGACACGTACGACATCGATTCGGCGTACATCGTCGCGCGGGCGCTCGCGGCGCACCCGCTGCACGTCTATGGCACCCTGCGCTACCCCTACGCCGGGGGGTTCCTGCCGGTGATCCTGGCGTGCTGGGAGATCGCGAAGGCGACAGGCGTCGCATTTTGGGGTGTGTTCAAGGTTCCCGCGATCCTCGCCGACGCGGGGATCGCGGCGGTGGTCGCGTGGGGCCTCGGACGCCTCGGCGCCACGCCGCGGGAGCGGCTCGTCAGCGTCGCACTCGTCGCGCTCGGCCCCTTGTTCATCCTGATCTCCGGCTATCACGGTCAGATCGACGCGGTTGCGCTGCTCCCCGCGGTAGCGGCCGTGATTCTGTGGCAGCTCGGGGGGGAGGGACGCGCGTGGCAGGCGGGACTGCTGATCGGCCTCGGCGCCGCGGTCAAGACGTTCCCGCTGTTCGTCGTCTTCGCGCTGCTGCCGACGGTGCGCTCACGGCGCGAGGCGGCGACGCTCATCGCCCTGGCCGTCGCCGTCCCGCTCGCGTCCGTGCTTCCGTTCCTGATCGCCGACCGGCACGCAACCATCACCTCCATCACCGCCACCAAGGCGCTGCCGGGAATAGGAGGGCTCAGTCTGCTGATCCAGCCGAGCCTGATCCACACCTGGCTGAGCCGACCGGTGCGGACCGACGGGCTAGTGCTCGACCTGCTGCGCCGCCAGAACCTGATCGTCGGCGCGGCCGTCGTCATTGCCGGCGCCTTCGCGTACCGCCGGCGGCTCGATGCGATCCCTGCGGCAGCGCTGATCTGGCTCGCGGTGTACGTGGCCAACCCGAACTGGTTCTACCAGTACATGATCTGGGGCCTGCCGTTCTTCCTGCTCGCCGGCCGACGGGCCGAGGTCGCCGCGGTGCAGCTCGCGCTTGCCCTGCCTGCTGCGGAGGTCTACTTCCACTTTGGCCTGCCGACCCTTCAGTGGCTGTACGTGCCGCTGGTGGACCTGGTCTGGTGCGCCTTCGCCGTGGCTGCGGTGGTGCTGATCGTCCGTACTCGGTCGCGCAGCCCCGCGGCACCGTCCGGCGGCTAGCGGTTCGTCTCGGGAATCGGACCACCCGCGGTTCGTCTCGGGAATCGGACCACCCGCGGTTCGTCTCGGGAATCGGACCACCAGCTCCACGAGCGTCCCCGGGCAGGTTGATCTACGCTCTTCGCGCAAGTGAGCGCACTGGCGTGGCAATCTCTGACGGCGAGGCGCCCCGATCCGGTCGTGCCGGCGCGGCGCTCGGTGCCGCTCAGCCGCCGGCAACTCGGTGCGGTCGCCGGACTGATCGCGCTCGGCACCGGGATCCGGCTGTGGATCGGCTTCACCAACCGCGGGGTCGGTTACGACATCGATACGGCGTACATCACGGCGCGGCTGCTCGCGACGCACCCGCTGCACCCGTACTCCGCGTTGCGCTACCCGTACCCCGGCGGGTACTTCCCTTGGCTCCTCGCGGGCTGGGAGATCGCCAAGGCGACCGGGGTCGCCTTCTGGGCTGTGTTCAAGGTTCCTGCGATCCTCGCCGACGGCGGGATCGCCGCGGCGCTCGCATGGGGCCTCGGACATCTTGGCGCCACACCGCGGCAGCGGATCGTGAGCGCCGCGCTGGTTGCGCTGGGGCCCTCGTTCGTGCTGATCTCCGGCTATCACGGCCAGATCGACTCATCGGCGATCCTGCCGGCGCTCCTGGGGGTGATCGTGTGGCGGCTCGGCGGCAAGGGACGGGCGTGGCAGGCGGGTCTGCTGGTCGGGCTGGGAGCGGCGATCAAGGACACGCCGGTGGTCATGGTTCTGGCGATGCTTCCGACCGCGCGGTCGTGGCGGGAGGCGGCGGTAGTGCTCGGGTGCTCGCTGGCGGTCCCGTTCGCATCGGTGCTGCCGTTCCTGCTGGCAGACGGCCACAACACATGGCTGTCGCTGACCGGAAACAACGGCATCCCCGGCTGGGGAGGCCTCAGCCTGCTGGTCCAGCCGAGCATGATCCGCTTCTGGTTTGACCCGGCCGCGGGGGTCAAGGAGTCGGGCCTGGTCCACTGGATGTGGAGCGAGGAGAACAAGATCGTCGGCGTCGCCGTGCTTGCCGCCGGGGTATACGCGTTCCGGCGACGGATGGACGTCGTCCCGGCGGCGGCCCTGATCTGGCTGGTCCTGTACGCCTCCAGCCCCGATTGGGCCTTCGAGTACTTCGTCTGGGGCCTTCCCTTCTTTCTCCTCGCCGGCCGGCGGATCGAAGTGGCATTGCTGCAGCTCGTGCTGGCGCTCCCCGCGGCCGAGCTGTATTTCTACTTCGAGGTGCCCAAGCTCGAATGGCTCTACGCGCCGATGATGGACGTCGCCTGGGCCAGCTTCGCCATCGCCGCGGTCGCATTGATCGTGCGCAACCGGTCCGGCAGGCCGGCGACCTTGCCCTCCGGGTAGCCTGGACGCAATGAGGGTTGCGGTGATCGGCGCCGGAGTGGCGGGCCTGACGGCGGCGCACCGCCTGTCTGAGATCGGGCACGTCTGCGACGTGTACGAGCGCTGGCCGGGTCTCGGCGGCCAGGCCGCGACTGTGGACGTAGGTGGCGGGGTGCGGATCGAGCGTTACTACCACCACCTGTTCATGACCGACCGGCACATCCAGGCGCTGTGCCGCGAGCTGGGGCTGCCCGACGAGCTCGAGTGGCGGCCGTCCTCGGTTGCGATGTTCAGCGATGGGAGCACGCACCCGTTCACCACGCCGCTGGACCTGATGCGCTACCGGCCGCTGTCGCTGCGCTCGCGGATGCGGATGGGCGCGGCGGTGCTGCTGCTGCAGCGGCGCCACCGCGTGGAGCCATTCGAGCTGATCACCGCCCGGGCGTGGATCCAGCGATTCATGGGCCGGGAGGTATGGGACAAGGTATGGGGGCCATTGCTGCGGGCGAAGTTCGGCGAGCGGGCGGACGCGATCGCGATGGCGTGGCTGTGGAGCAAGCTGACGCTGCGGCGCGAGCTGAAGGGCTCGGACGCGCGACAGGAGCTGCTCGGCTACCCGCGGAGCAGTTTCGAGACGATCTTTGCGGCGCTCGCGCGTGCGATCGAGGACGCCGGCGGACACGTGCTTACGGATCGTCCGGTCGCACGACTTGCGCGCGACTCGGAGGGGTTCCTTGTGTACCCGGGGGCGCCGCAATCATTCCGGAAAGGCCACGACCCGCGCGCCTACGAGGCGCTCGAGGAACCGGTTCGCTACGACGCCGTGGTCGCCACAGTGCCGTCCGAGGTGTTCATGCAGATGCTCGACGAGCGACTGACCGCGCGGATGCGAGCGGACTACAAGCGCCGAGTCCGGGCGAGCGAATACCACACAGCGCTGTGCCTCGTGCTCGAGCTCGAGCGCTCGATGACCCGCTTCTACTGGACGAACGTGATCGATCCCGAGCTGCCGTTCTGCGGCCTGGTCGAGCACACGAACTTCATCGAACCGGCTCGCTACGGCGGGCGCAGGTTCGCCTACGTGGCCAACTACGTCGGCCCGGACGACGAGCTGCTGGCGCTCGAGCCGGACGAGCTGTTGACCGCCTATGAGCCGGGCCTGCGGCGGCTGAACCCCGGTTTCTCGCGCGACTGGGTCCGCGGGCGGTGGCTGTTCCGCGAGCCGCACGCCCAGCCGATCGTGACGATCGGCTACCGCGACCGGATGCCCGGGCTCGACACGGGGATCCCCGGACTCGTGCTCGCCAACACGACCCAGATATATCCGGAGGACCGGGGCACCAACTACAGCGTCCGCCTCGGGTGGGACGCGGCGGCGACGCTGCTCTCCCAGCCGGGGACGGTGCGCGCCAGGCATTGACCACGTCGGCGGACCCGGCCACCGAGGCTGATGTTCCGGTCCGGCGTCCGCCGGTCGATGTCGTGGTCCCGTTCGCGGGGTCCGAGGACGAGCTGTGGTCACTGGTCGCGAGGGCGTCAAAGCTGGTCCTCGGACCGCAGGACACGATCGTCGTCGTCGACAACGGCGGTCGTCGCAATCGGGGGGCGCCCGGCGGCCCGCGGGGGGCGTCAGTGGCGCCCGGCGGCCCGCGGGAGCCGCCACCGCCCGGCGGCCCGCGGGAGCCGCCACCGCCCGGCGGCCCGCGGGAGCCGTCACCGCCCGGCGGCCCGCGGGAGCCGCCACCGCCCGGCGGCCCGCGCGTGCGCGTGCTGGAGGCCTCGGAGCGTCGCTCGTCCTACCACGCACGCAACCGCGGCGCGGCGGCGGGTCAAGCGCCCTGGCTGCTGTTCCTCGACGCCGACGTCGACTGGCCGCCGAACCTGATCGACGCCTACTTCGACAGTGAGCCCGGCGAGCGCGTTGCGGTCCTCGCGGGAGG